>Ga0187810_10000002_pt1 | contig 245189 bp, 286 predicted proteins | sample NC_wetland_sal_i_9_FD_132963 | JGI IMG/M metagenome (GOLD analysis project Ga0187810, IMG submission 132963) | Wetland sediment microbial communities from Neuse River Estuary, North Carolina, USA - ASW_5 | ecosystem: Environmental > Aquatic > Freshwater > Wetlands > Sediment | place: USA...
AAAGAATTTTGGCACTAACGTTCCATTTGTTATTGGCGCCCTAGATGATAATGGAAACTATGTTGAACCAAATATGAAAATGATCAAGGAGAATAAATACAAGACTTTGATTATCAGCTTTCCGACTATTGACAATTTAATAGATGGTGCTAAACTATCTCTTATCAAGCAGTCTGCTGAAGAGTTGAAGAAAATGGCAGATAGATTTCAGTTAATGCATGTGGTCTGTCCACGTCCAGGCGTAGGCATAGGTGGATTAGAGTGGAAGGAAGTTAAGGCAGTATTGGAACCTATTTTCGATGACCGTTTTACAGTGGTTTCTTTCGAGCATGAAGAATGATTGAAGAAGAGTTTTGTAGCAAATGTGGCGAAGATGTTTGTGAAAAGACTACTAAAGGTATTTCCAAGCATTTATGCTTTCGTTGTTTAATAGCTACAAGAATTGCAGAAAGTCGTACTTGGGACGATATAGATGGTGATAAGGAATCACCAGATGAAAATACTCAAGTGTAAATTATGTATGGGCGAAGTAGACATCGTAGGAAACGATCGCGCCATTAACAAGAAAACTAAATGCTGCAAGTGCAACTTTACTATTAACACCGAGCCCCGTGGACCAGAAGTGGTAGTTATTAACCGAAAAAGGGGATATACCGATTCGGGTGGTAACTTATGATTACTATTTTTGTCATGGCATATAATGAAGAATTGATACTTCAATTTATGATCGATCATTACAGAACCAGATTCCCTGATTGCCATTTCGTCCTATATGATAATCAAAGTACAGATAATACGGTAGCTATTGCTCAGAAAAATAATTGTGAGATCAGAGAATACCATACTGGTGGCGAAGTAAATGATGAGTTATTAAAGCAACACAAAAATACCTGTTGGAAAACAGCTGCATCAGATTGGGTTCTTATTTGTGATCCTGATGAGCTATTAGATATTACAACTGCTGATTTATCTAGAGAAGGTGTTTTAGGCACTACTATAATTAGATCGGAAGGTTATAATATGATTAACCATCAGGATAACTTTGATCTAGCCGGCATGACACATGGTGTCCGAGCACCTATGTATGATAAGTATTATCTATTCAATAAATCACTGGTTAAAGAAATAAATTATGTGCATGGTGCCCATATTTGTCGCCCATTTGGAGTGGTAAAACTATCTGATCAGGTCTACAAAGTCTATCACTACAAGTACATTAACTTACCGTTCTTGTTAGAACGAAGTAAAATGACAGCTAAAAGACATAGTGAAATTAATAATCGTAATAAATGGGGTATACAAAATATGCAAAGTGATGAGCAGATAAGTGATTATTGGAATCATCTTAAAGATATTTCTGTCAAAATTAGATAAGAGAGCATGATATAGGTAACTGAATTTCAAGCGGTCGTGAAGGTATAAAATTATTGATTAAAAGGATATAAAATGAAGATATCGAATACGGGATATTGGGAAAGTAATGAAAAACTTTATCATACTTGTAGTTTTGCTTTATGTGATTGGATTGCCGATTATCTTAAAGATCAAAAAGATAAACAAATATATGATTTTGGATGTGGTATAGGACAATATTGTAATCGCTTATCTAAAGCTGGCTTTACTAAATTAATGGGTTTTGAAGGAAGCGCCCATACTCATAATGAGTTTGATAATATCAAACAGCAAGATTTAACGGTTCCTTTTATTTTGTCCGAAAAAGGTAATGTGATTTTTTTAGAGGTAGCAGAACATATCCCAGCTCAATTTGAAGATCTTATGTTAACCAATGTGACTGGTGCGTGTGATGATAAATTAATTATGTCATGGGCAGTTCGAGGGCAGCCTGGGAATGGTCATGTTAATTGCTTAAATAATGATGAGGCAATTGCTAAAGTGACTGCTAAAGGATTTGTCTATTTGCCTAATGAAACCATTAGTGCTCGAAGTAAAATTTTAGATAGTGATCTCTGCCCTTGGTTTAAAAATACAACTTTAATTTTTAAGAAAGTCTAATGTTAGATCTAGTAATTATTACTGGTGCTAGTAAGGGAATTGGCGCTAATATTGCTAAAGAGTGCTCTAATATCTGTCGAGATATGATAATTATAGGATCTTCAGATAAGATTTTAGAAAATAAAATTTCTAACGCCATACCCTTACAATTTGATTTGCATCATTTTTATGAATTAAGATCCGAAGTAAATGGTATTGTTGCAACCAAATTTCTTAATGTTAAGAGTATTGGAATTGTATTATGTGCCTCTCAAATAGGACAATATGGTGGTTTAGGATCTAATCTTCAAGATTGGCACGACCAGTATGCTTGTAATGTTTTAGGCAATTTAGCCATTATTCAAGCCTGTGAGCCATTTGTAAAATTAGGTACTAAATTAAGGGTAGTTTTCTTTGCTGGCGGTGGTGCTGCTTATGGATATCCTGAATTTTCTGGTTATGCCTTAACTAAAGTGGCCACCGTCAGAGCGGTGGAAAACTTGGGAATGGAATTTGATAATTTAGGTTATGATGCGTCTATTATTGCAGTGGCTCCGGGAGCTGTGGCTACTGATATGTTAGCAACTGTTAGGGCACATGGTGGCGTAATAAAAACTCAAACAGATATTAGTGAGCCCACTAATTTCGTTCGTAAGTTTTTAACTGATGATTTCCCATCTAGAGAAATGAATGGTAAATTTTTACATGTTCGAGACGATATAACTAAAATAAATACGCAACCAGACATGTTTAAATTAAGGAGGGTCCAGTGAAGATTCTCGTTGTTGGAGCTGGACTGATTGGATGTGAAAGAATCCTGGCTGTTCAGAAACTTTCTGAAGTGGACAGTTCTGTTTCATTAATGGGAGCATATGATCCTGATAGTGATAAATTAACAGTTGTAGGAAAAAAATTTCAAGTACCTACCATTTATGATTTTGATACTGCTTTAAAAATGGGACCTGACTGGGTTTTTATTTGCACCCCACATGATGTAGTTATTCCTATCGTTCGACAGGCTTTTGGAATAGGATCCCATGTGTTAATTGAAAAGCCTTTAGGACGCTCTTTAAAAGAGAGCCAAGAAATAGCAGATAGTAAGCCAGATAATTGTAATCTATATGTAGGTTTCAATTATAGATTTTTTGCAGGCGTAGAAGCCCTCCTTCAAGATTGTCGAGCCAAAAAATTTGGTAAATTAATTTCTGTTACTCTAACGTTAGCTCATGGCAACGCCCCCGGGATGGAAAAATCATGGAAACTGGATCCGGTTAAATGTGGGGGCGGATGTTTGATTGATCCTGGTGTGCACTTGTTAGATGTGATTAATCAACTTTCCACTGGTACTGTTCATTTAGACTCCATCAAATCTTGGTCCGGCTTTTGGAACACAGGCATCGAAGAAGAAGCTCACCTGTTATTACACGATGATAATGGTACTATTTTTAATGCTCAAATCTCTTTGAATAGGTGGAAAAGCACTTTCAAACTAGAAGTTAATGGAACAGAAGGTTATGGTATTGTAGAAGGTCGAGGTCGTAGCTATGGACCACAATCTTACCGCACCGGTGTAAGATGGGGTTGGTTATCTGGCAAATCCCAAGTAGAGTCAGAAATTGTGGTAGTGGATAAAGATAATTGTGAAAATTCTTTTCTAAAAGAAACTATAATGGTACTGAGCGAAACTATACATTATCCTATGCCATGTAATCATTCCGAAGCCTTATCAGTAATGAAATTACTGGATAAATGTCAACAGCAGATTACTAATACCGGAGTATTTTAACATGCGAGATTTTTTTGTTTATGTTCCTTGTCCTAAAGGAGTTTGTTCCGCCGAACTGTTTGGTGATAATAGACAGTTTGATGTAGCTATTAATGACTACACGGGCAGTAATATGGTCCCTGAACAAGCAGAATATAAATTCAGTATCGATAAATGGAAATATCCGCATATCAAAGAAGATATGAAAGATATAGTTTCAAACTATAAAGCATGTGCTTTTATTGATGATGATATTAAAGTTTCTACAGAGGAACTGAATAGACTATTTACTATCGGTATGGATAATAAATTGAATATTTGGCATCCAGCCTTAACTCTTAATAGCCATTCTTCTTGGCAACATTTGTATCAACGACCTAATAGTTCTATACGACCCACCAATACAGTTGAGATTATGGCTCCGTTTTTTAGTAAAGCAGCATTAGCTATTTGTTGGGATACCCTGAATGTTAATTATAGTGCTTGGGGTATAGAAATCGTTTGGTTTCATTTGTTAAAACCTAATACCAAAACTATGATTATTGATGCCGTTCCCGTCACTCACACTCGTCCAATGCGGGGTCATGCCAAAGTTATGCCAAATGGAAAAACCCCTACGGAAGAAGAGAAATTAATGTTGGATCATTATGGTTTAACTAAACCAAAATTATGCTACTAATATTGGAAGAAAATGAAAAACTACATCAAAAATATTAAAATCTATGCTGATGGTGCTGACAAAAACTCCCTATTAGAATTAGCTAAAAAAGATTGGATCGCTGGTTTTACCACTAACCCTACTCTGATGAAAAAGGCCGGCATTACAGACTACAAGTCCTTTGCCCAAGACATATTAGCTGAAATTACCGATCGACCTATCTCTTTTGAGGTGTTCTCGGATGAATTTAGTGAGATGAAGACTCAAGCTTTGGAGATTGCTTCTTGGGGCAGTAATGTATATGTAAAATTACCAATTACTAATACTAAAGGTGAATCAGCTATTTCTTTAGTACATGAATTATCACACGCTGGCGTTAAACTTAACGTAACTGCACTATTTACATTAGATCAGGTATTTCAAACAGCACAAGCATTAAAGGATGGATCACCCAGCGTTATTTCTGTCTTTGCTGGCAGGATTGCTGATACTGGACGTAATCCCACCCCCATTATGGAAGCGGCTTTAGCTATTTGTCAAGCCACTGATCCCAATATTGAATTACTATGGGCTTCTCCTAGAGAGCTATACAATATCATTGAGGCAGACAGGGCGGGATGTCATATCATCACCGTCTCTCATGATATCTTGGGTAAACTAGAATCATTAGGAAAAGATTTGACACAATTTAGTTTGGAGACTGTGCAGATGTTTTACAGCGATGCACAAAAAGCTGGTTTCAAACTATGAAATATATAATAGTTGGAGGTGCGGGATTTATCGGTAGTCATTTTACCGACGCCCTTTTAGCCAACCCAGAAACTCAACAAGTTACCTTATACGATAACTTCTCCTCCGGCAGAAAGTGGCATTACCAACATCATTTAAATGATCCCAGACTGACGGTAGTAGAAGGAGAGGTGGCTGATAACCATCATCTAACCGCAGCTATGAGAGGTCATCGGACAGTTATCCATTTAGCCTCTAACCCGGATATTGCTAAGGCGGCTACCCAGCCTGATATTGATTTTTGGCAAGGTACTGCCCTTACTAATTCTGTAGTGGAAGCCATGCGTCAATCGGGAGCTATCCGATTACTATACGCTTCTGGAAGTGGTGTATACGGAGATTTAGGAGAAGAAGAGGCGCAAGAAGATCGCGGTCCACTCTTACCAGTTTCTACCTACGGAGCCAGCAAGTTAGCAGGTGAAGTTTTAATCAATTCTTATTGTTACATGTTTGGGTTGACTGCTTGTTGTTTCCGTTTTGGAAATGTAGTGGGACCAAGACAAACTCACGGGGTAGGTTTCGATTTTGCCAAGAAGCTGTTGCAAAATCCTGAAGAATTATTTATTCTGGGTAATGGCACTCAAAGCAAATCCTACATTCATGTTTCCGATGTGGTTAGGGCAGTTCTTTTGACAAATGACAAAACTACCTCATCTTATCAAGTGTACAATGTGGCTACTGGGGATTATATTACTGTCAATGAAATTGCTCTGTTAGCAGCCGAATGTTTGGAACTAACTAACGTTAAATTCAATTATGCAGGGGGCGATCGAGGTTGGAAAGGCGATGTCCCTATCGTTAGACTAAATACAGACCGTATTAAAAGTTTAGGGTGGGTTTGCCAAAGAACTACTAAAGAGGCATTAAAAGCGTCTATTCTAGCTATGTTACCGGATTTAAAGGCTAATAAAATGTGAGGCATAATGATTATTGGTAGAAGTCCATTACGAATCACTTTGGGTGGAGGTGGAACAGATTTACCTAGTTATTATAGACACCATGGTGGTTTTCTAATTTCCGCTGCCATTAACCAGTATGTTTATGCTACTATTCAACAAACTTACTCTGATGAAATGTTAATTAGGTATTCTCAAATTGAGAAGGTTAAATCTATTAATGACATTCATCATCCTATTATTAGAGAAGCGTTATTACTAACTAAAATATACGGTCCCAATTTAGAAATTACCAGTATGGCAGATCGGTCAGCCGGAACTGGTTTAGGTTCATCTAGTAGCTTTACCACTTGTTTATTGAAAGTGCTACACAAATTTAAGAAGTGTCAAATTGCGCCTCAACAATTGGCAGAGATGGCGTGCCACATTGAATTGGATTTGCTCCAAGAACCTATTGGTAAACAGGATCAATATATTGCAGCTTTTGGTGGGGTTACTGTTTTCAGTTTCAATTCTGACGATAGCGTCAGTATTCGTCCACTCAATGTCAACGACGCTATCATAAGACAGTTAGAGGATAATTTACTTTTGTTTTCCACTGGTTTTTATCGTGCTGCTTCCAAAGTTCTTAAAGAACAAGATGATAAAAGTAAGTCTCTTGATCCCGATATGATCAACAATTTACACTATGTCAAAGAGTTGGGTTATCGAAGTTTAGAAGCATTAGAAAGCGGCAATTTAGTTCAGTTTGGTCGTCTGATGGATGAACACTGGCAACATAAGAAAAAACGTTCCAGTATGATGAGTAATCCAGAAATAGACAATTGGTATCAGTTAGCTATGAATAATGGCGCTATTGGTGGTAAACTAATTGGGGCGGGCGGAGGCGGCTTCTTAATGTTTTACACAGAAGAAAAACGGCGCTTGCAAAAAGCTATGAGAGATATTGGTCTGAAAGAATTGGATATCCAGTTTGACTATGAGGGTGCTAAGATTTTGTGATTAGCTAGCGTTGAGCCTATCTGCTAATTCGAGAGCGTACTCTACACAAACATCTGAATTGATGTATTCAAATTGACCGAAACGTCCTAACAAGTGAATGCCTTGAGATTCAATAATATCATATAGTTCATTAACATTTTTATTGTATTCTAAATCGCACACAGGATATCCAAAGGTGAATTTGATTACCTTGGAATAGATCACTTTGTCCTTTTGAATAAGCTTCAACTGATCTAGTTCAGAGGACATTTTGTCAACGAGTTTTTCGTTGCTCAGCTTCCAAATGTCATCAGTACTGTTAGCAGTAATCTCTACCATAATAGCATCTTGATCTGGAGGGGCATTGTATTCGCTGAAATTCTTTAAGAAGGTGATACGATGAGAGGCAATATTAGGGTCGGCAATATAAACGGTACCATATGGTATGTTGTTGTCGTTTGATGTTCCCAACAATACATTGATTAGTCCATTAAATTTCAACTTACTAACTAGTTCGTGAGCCTTTGTTGGAAACCCATCCCACATAGTTAATAACTTATGAATTGGAATAGTAGAAACTAATGTCTTACACGAAATCACGTCATTACTGGTAGTTACTTTCCAGCTATCACCATCTTTATCAATCTTTAGTATTTCCTGGTTTAGTAGTAGCTTATCTTTCACTTGTTCGGTAAAGGCATCAGTGATAGCTTGATAACCACCGTGTTTTGGATAATAGAAATACAATTGATGCAAATATCCCTCAGTAGAAATACCAATAGCAGATTTTAACACGTCTTCCATGGGTGGTTTAGGGATTCTAGAAACCCAATCTAAAGAAATATTAGAGGGTTCGCAGTTCCAAATTTTTTTATTGTAAGGTAAGAAATATTTTTCGGAAATAGATTTACCAAAGGTGAAATATGCCCACTCTTCTAGATTTGTCGGCGGCTTGGTATAATCATTAACAATGTAATCTCTAATACATTCGAAACAATCTTCTTTGGGCAAATCAGATAGTCCATTTTCGAATGGGTATTTGATAAATTTTCCTTTGAATAGTATTTTGCTATTTCTTACTTTCTGATGCACGTTGCTACCCAAAATAGACTTCATATATTCTAATACTTTCTTGTTTTTGGAAAATAGAATATGAGGACCCGCTATATCGAAAGTAAAACCATTTTCTTGAAGAGAAGAGCAAAGACCTCCAGCATGGTTATTTTTTTCAAGAATAACTGAATCTTTCTTAAGATTGGCTGCTAAGGATAGTCCGGAAACTCCTCCGCCTAAAATGCATACATCAATCATTTAACATTCCTTATAAATACAATTTCTTAGTTTTTTCTATAAATCTGAAAATACTTTTGTCTGCACGTTGATACTTAGTATTAGCTTCATGGAACTCATTCATGCCTCTGGCTGGTGCCGTAGTAGTTTCTTCATCTGCTCTACATATTTGAGATTTTTGGAATTTTTCCTCAAATTCTTGTTTCGATCTGAATAAATAATGATTGATTTGTATTTTATTACTAGGAGTATGTGTATGATCTAACATGATGCGTTTACGTTGCTCATCTACCGCATAGAACCCATTTTGATAAGTAAACATATGGGCGTTAATAATTTTTCCTCCAGCCTTTATTATATGTGGCATATGGCCTATTACTTTAACTAGGGTATCAACCATTGATAATGTATAGTTTTCCATCACTAAACCAGCTGGTTTTTGTAAATGTCCATTAGAGGAAAATTTGACCCAAGGAACGCACAGCGCACCATATGGTTGATAGTCTTTTAGAATGTTTTTAATATTATCCGATGATTTCGGCACTATAAATTCATCAATATCGATAAAGGCACACCATTCTGATTGTGTCTTAAAATTATCTATATAATGCTGATGTGCTTGTAGCTGTCTACCTGGACCCGGAAAATCTATAACTTCCACAAATCCAGCATCTATATATTTTTTTAAAGTTTCTGTTACTGGAATTTTGCTTAAGTTGTCATAAATATAAAAATGTTCTACTCCCACACAACGATGAAAATTTAACCATTCTTCTAAATATGGAGTTTCATCTTTACAATAAGCACAAATACTTAGTCCATATGTAAAATTATTGTTAGGTGTAGATGTAGCTCCTGGCTGATAGTGAGTTGATACTGTGGGCGAGCTACTCATTCTTAATGATTTGTGAACTACTGGAATTTTAGAATCTAAAAGATGAGAAGAGAAATTACCGGTATTAATAAGTGATGAAAGGTTGTCAACTGTCGATAAATCATGCTCTTTGGTGCAAAACCATAAACGTCGTTTATGAATATCAAAAGATCTATTGTTAGTGGGAGCCCAATCGTAAATATAGCTACCAGAATTTAGTTTAGCTTTATCTATACGTTTAAAGCTCATCCCACACTCTTTAAGTACTCTTTCAATATTTTCCGCAGAGATTTGTGAATTGAAACCATTAAAAGATCCATCATAGGAATTATTCTTATCGGTGTTTACTATAAGACCATAAGGATCAGTAGAGTCCAAAACTGCCGTCTCCAAAATTAGATAATTGCTACAAATACAAACAGTTTTTAAGTGGGTTTCGAAATCTTTGAGATAGCACAATAGCCCAATATCTATAGTTAGGTCGAAAGTTTTTCCATAAAATGGCCATGGTCCATCTAAATCTGCCTTAACAGTTTTGACGCCAGTATATTTTTTAGCTACAATCTTAAGATGATCTTGACGGGCATCAACTGCCGTTACCTCTGAACCTAAACGATGTAAAACTCCACCAATATCACCGTGCCCGCAACCTAAATCTAATACTTTTTTGTGTATGAAATATGGATGACCATAATACTCCACAATAGCCTTGATTTTTTTCTGGTTCCAATCCAAATACGATCCAGTAAACATATGGCTGTCCTTATCTTTCAAATGATGCTAAAAGTTTAGCATATTCGTATGTCCCTGACCAAAGTTCGTCTCAAAATGCTGCAAAAGATTGCACAGGCTCAAGGTGCTCAACCTAATCCTGGTGGCGATCAGACTAATGTTCCTGCTACCAGCAATAATACATCGGTTCCATCCGATCCTTCGCCACCCGCTTCTCAGCTATATCCTATTAGAAATGGATTTGATGCGGCGCGCGTAGTTATTCTGGATGGTTTAGTTAAACAATTAAGTGTGGCGGCTAATGTGGCTACTGGTGGTAAATACAATCTTCAAAATTTAAAAAATGAGAATTTTCAATTCGATCCTAGTGAATTTGCTTCGCCAGATCAGAAAAACCTCATGGTCTTCTTTCAAAAAGTTTTCTTTACCCTATTGAACAGGGGACAAAATTTCAATCAACCAGTTAATGCTGCCCAATTAAATAGTTGGGTCAGCTATCTATTGCAATCTCCAGAATTAGCTAATTTATCTCAAATTAACCCAACGGGTCAAATTGCTCAAAAAGCTCCCGTTTCAGGAAACTTTAAAGATACTATTCGAGAGATGTTAGCACGTTTACAGCCTACAGTCCCAACCCGTAGAGCTTGAGTTATATTCCTGTACATGGCTAACTTCAAATTGAAGGATCGAATTGAGTCCTATCAAGCGACCTCCGACTATAAACTGTTGCCTCGTGTGCCCATTATTATCGTGGTCAATGGGCGAAGTTTTGCCAAATTAACACAATTGTTAGACAAACCTTTCTGTCCTAAATTATCAGAGTGCTTATTGTCTACTACTTTACGTTTGTGCACGGAGATTGAGGGGACTCTATTTGCCTATCAACATAGTGACGAGATTGTGCTGATACTACGTAATGATCAGCACGATACGACAACGCCCTGGTATGATAATCGTATTCAAAAGATTTGCTCCATCAGTGCCTCCCTGGCCACTATGCATTTCAAAGACTGTGCTAACCAGATTAATTTGGATTTATCGGGCGATCCGGTTTTTACCTCACAAGTATTCGCGGTCCCTACTGTTGGGGAGGCAACTAATACTATTGTCTATAAACAACAGCAAAATTTCCATACTTCTATTCAGTTTGCTTGTGTTTATGAACTGATCAAGAAGCACGATAAAAACTCCATCAAAGAAATGCTAAGTGGTCTCACTATGGATGAGAAGATTGATCTCCTCCACCAAGAGTGTCAGATCGATTTCAATCAGTATTCTATTTCTTTTCGACGCGGCTCTATGTGTTATCGTGCCCCCAAAATTATTGATGATACAATGAAAAATAGATGGAAAACTGATGATGCACCTATTTTCACGAAAGATCAATCGTTTTTAAGTAATTTGTTTAAAACAGGTGTTGATATATTTAGAGGTTAAGATGCTTAAATTATGTCCACGATGTGGTATCGAAAGGGATGAAAAAGATTATTCATTTTCGCGTTTTAAAATAAAAAGTGGGTGGTGTAAATTTTGTGTGAAAAATTATAATGACAATTATAAATTGATAAATGCAGATTATGAAAAGAATCGTTACCAACAAAATAAAAGATCATCTTATCATAAAAAATATAGAGATAGCCACAAAGAGGAAATAAAAAGTTATAATCAACAATACTATCAAGAAAATAAGGTTGAACTTAACTCAGCTCATAATGAATATATAAAAGATCTTCGAAATAATGATACTCTCTTTAAATTGAAAGATAACATATCAAAATGTATTAACAGAGCATTGAGAAGAAATTTTTCATCCAAAAACGGCGAATCCAGCTCAGAATATCTTCCATATTCAATTCAAGAATTAAAACAACATCTCGAGAAACAATTCGATCCATGGATGACTTGGAATAATTGGGGCACTTATAATAAAGATAGTTGGAAAGACAGTGATCCTACTACTTGGACTTGGAATATAGATCATATAATTCCACGTTCATTTTTACCCTACGCTTCTATGGAAGATGATAATTTCAAGAAGTGTTGGGCATTAGAAAATCTCAGACCGCTATCGTCAAAGCGCAATGTAATTGAAAATAATAAAAGATCAACTAATTTTTAATATTATCGTCACTTGACGCGTCTGTTTTAATGGATATATTATACGCATAATCGAGCATACAAATACTAAGCCTCTTTAGTTCAAAAGCAGAATTACTGATTTGTATCCAGTAGATGCCGGTGCGATTCCTAGGCAAGAGGCTCCAATAAGCTACTTTAGTCCTCGTAGGAAGACACCAACTTGGTAAGTTGGTATGAGGTGGGTGCAACTCCCACAAGTAGCTCCAAATGCTAACAGATGAAGAGAAAGATGAGTTAGTAGCAAGACTCATTTCTACTGAAAAAGGTAGAAAGTGGTTGGTTAATTTTGCCCGTGAAACCGGCACAATGGATAAACTTAGCGAAGCCATTATCGAATCAATTAAAAACGTTGGAAATAAGCTGATATGATCCAAGGGACAATCTTACTTCGTACGTAAGATGGGTCGGCGCGATACCGACTTTCAGCTCAAACATTTAGGTAAGTATGAATAATTTTCTTTTTGAATTGCACAAACGATCGGCACGAGCTATCTTATGGAATCATAAGGCAAGTATTCAGTATGGCACAACAACTTATGCTGAAGCTGGAATATTTATTGCCCTTTGGTTTGTTTCAAGTTTAATTTTTTGTCTATTTAGTGGTATTATTCTTGGAACAATCTTATTTTCTGCACTTTTAGTAGGTGAAGCGTTTCTCACTAAATATATTTTCAATATAATTAAAAATGGAATTTCCCATTAAAATCTGGACCCAAGTTAGACAAAAGTCTGGCGGTTCTGAAATGATTGTCACTTCTTGCCTTAAAAATGCAGATGGTGCCGAATGGGTTACTTGCAAATGGAAAGATGGTCGAGAGTTTTATATGACCGATTTCCTAGTAGAAAATCTCGAAATAATAGTTTAAGGATTAATATGGACGTAGAGCGAGTTGCCGAAGTTATTCGTAAAGCCAAAGCTATTTTACCGCAAATTAAGAACCCAGATTACAAATCTTTAGCATCTCTTTTGGTGCATACTATGGAAGATAGTCTTAAAGTGATTAAGGAGCAAAACATTCCCTGTCCCCCTGAATTGGAAGATAGGTTGGAACAAGCTTTTGTTGTCATCGAAGAAATGTATAACAAAAATGCCACTAATTAAACATTCTTACAATGGGGTCGACTTAGATTCGACGGGGTAAAAACTCGACGGAATGATACAAACGAAGGAGATTACACCTTTCAAAGTAATCAACGTTTGAATGCCAACGATAACGGCTTCGCAATGGCAGCTTAATCGCTCCATTTGTCCCAAGATGAGATTGTCTTGGTAATCAAGGGGCATTAACCACTAAGACTGGATTATGTAGTATGGCTACGGACTATATAATTAAGATAACAGTAGATGATTCGCTTGAATGAGTATCAAGCTTTGTTGTTAATAACTAAGCAAATTAACTAAGTTTGTGAATGAATTTCGTTGATGACGTACCTCGGACTCGCGGGGCAGTGCCGCGACGACTCCACCAAAATATTGAACGTTTCCACCACAACTGATATATAGTTATGTATGGAACCACCGATAAAACTTAGTTGTGCAAATTGTGGTAAAAAATTTGATAAGATAGCCAAAGAATATCGTCGCCAACTAAAAAAGGGTAACACGAGATTTTTCTGTTCTCTTAACTGTTCTGCTATCAAAAACAATGAAGAAAATCCGAGACCCGGTAATCTTAAAAACCTTAGACCAAGTAAGAAAGATGAATATACACCATTTAGATGGTTTGTTCTACGAGCCAGATATAGAGATGGTAAAAAACACTACGGTTGCGATATTACTGCCGAATATATTAAAGATTTGTGGGAGAAACAAAAAGGTATTTGTCCCATTACTGGATGGAATTTGATATTACCAGATGGAACTGATAAGGCTTGGAAAAATGCTAGTCCAGCTAATGCTAGTTTGGATAGAATAGACAATACCAAAGGTTACATACAAGGCAATGTCCGTTTTGTAGCGGTTATGGCAAATCTTGCACGTCAAATTTTTACTGATGAACAACTTATAGATTTTTGTCAGTCAGTTGTGAGCGCCCACCCCAACAACTAATATCTTGATATAGGTATCATCATGAAGGACTATCTGTAGATTAAAACTCGTGCGCCTCCTTAACAGCCAAATCATCAACTGTTACTTTGTTTTTGATTTTTAAGGAGATACTTCAATGGATAATGCACTAAAGAATAGTAATACTAAATTTGTTTTGATTGGCAAAATTAATGGCTTGGCGGATCAGTCCAAGAAAGCCAGAATTCATATTAAAAAAGCTAAAACCGAGCAAAGGGTTTGGAAATTAGCTTATCGTAAGCATGTTGTGGGAATTGATATTCGCCATCACCTATTGGCATATGCCTTTCTGCGTGGCAAGCCGTATCGCAAGGTAGAAGCTAAATGTAGTGAATTCAACAAGCCCTATCCCTATTTAATCTTTAAAGTTATTGAGCAGCACGCACCGTATTATGTTTCGTACCAGTTTAGAGAGAGCGGCGTTGGCGTTAGAAACTACCAACCTACCCTGAATGACGTTCAAGGTTGGCTCAGTGGTTTGGAGGGTCTTTAACACATGCCCTAGCTTGAACTCATCCGAGACATGCAACAGTGTCCCCAAACCGAAACGCAATCTGTTTATCAGCATGGTCTCTCTGTTAAAGAGCATATTTTCCAGGTGATTAGCTATCTGGAAACTGGATACATCTCTGGTGCGTGGCGATTGCCCCAATGGCTTATTGAATATCGCACACAGATTCTTGATAAACTTCTCCCCAAAGAAATTATTGAAGAATACGCAATTTTTCATGATTGTGGAAAACCTTATTGCCTTATTTTTGATGAAAATGGGAAAAGGCATTTTCCTAATCATGCCGAAAAATCTTATCATACCTGGCTTTCTATTGGGGGTTCTGAACAAGCTGCAAAATTGATGAGAATGGATATGATGATTCATACAATAAAGTCTTCTAATATTGATGACTTTATTACGCATCCTGAAGCGATTACTCTACTAATTGCCGGGCTGGCTGAAATTCACTCCAATGCCAAGATGTTCGGCGGAATCGAATCTGATTCTTTCAAAATTAAGTGGAATCAAATTAACAAACGTGGTCATGCTATTTGTCAGAAATTATTCAAACAAGGAAACTAATATGTGTTTATAGAACGAAAAACTGTATATTATCGTAAGAAAAGATTTAACCCCAGGAGCTAAACTGGCACAATCAGTGCATGCTGCTTTTAGATTTGCGGATGAGTGGAGATATACTACTCAAAAATGGCTGGACAATTCCGAATACATTTGTATTTTGGAAATTGAGAATGAAAGTCAGCTAAAAGAATTATTACAACGAGCTCGGGAGCTTGATATTCCTAACTCTAGTTTTACTGAGCCTGACTTTAATAATTCATTAACTGCCATCGCTCTAGCGCCATGCCCAGAAAGTAAAAAACTTTGCAGTGCACTGCCGTTAGCCCTGAAAGAATAAAAGTTACAGAAACAGTCGACATATAGTGGGAGAGGTTCTTCCATTCATCCGCCTTTGGTATAGTGGCTGTGCCGCCAACTCTAAATTGGCAGAGCTGTGTTCAAATCACAGAAGGTGGGCAAAGAAATAATTATGAAATTATCCGAATATTATAAAATGATTAACGAAGTGGATGGTGTTCCTAATCCGCCCGATGACCCTCGAATTACTAGAAAAGATTTAGAATTTAATGGTGGTAAAGGCAAAGAAGGGGCTGCTACTATTATTTTTTTGGATGGACAGCCAGTGTATCTTAATTGGTATATCTGGGATCTAAATCATGAGTGGATGATTCAACAAGTGGAGTTGGAATTGGGCGGCAAAATAAAGTTATCTAATTGGTCTGGTGGTAATGGTCATGAGGGTGCAGATTTAGAGATGGTAAAGGAAAATGACACGCCTGCAAATAGCTAATCAATCTTATATTGATTCGTCTCTAGATTTGGAAGACGAGATCCAAAAACTTAAGAAGGAGCGCAACGCCGTCGTTCTCGCGCACTACTATCAAGAGAGCGAGATCCAGGACGCCGCGGACTTCATCGGCGACTCGCTGCAACTATCACAAGAAGCCGCCAAAACCAATGCCGATGTCATTTGTTTTGCAGGTGTGCATTTTATGGCAGAAACTGCCAAAATCTTGAGTCCGACAAAAATGGTGGTTCTACCTGATTTAACTGCCGGCTGTTCGTTAGCCGATGGCTGTCCTGCCGACAAATTTGCAGCATGGAAGTCTCTGCACCCTAATGCCATAGTCATTAGCTACATTAACTGTTCGGCAGAAGTCAAAGCCCTTTCTGATTATATTTGCACCTCTTCTAATGCGGAGAAGATTGTTCGACATGTCGCCGATCAAGGCAAACAGATTCTATTTGCGCCCGATAAACACCTGGGCGCACATATTATCAAGAAAACAGGCATCCCTATGACCTTATGGCAAGGAACGTGTGTGGTGCATGAAACATTTAGTGAGCGTAAGATTATTGCACTAAAAACACAGCATCCCGACGCTTTACTATTAGCGCATCCGGAATGTGAAGAAAGTATTCTGCGTATGGCTGACCATATTGCGTCTACTACCGGTATCCTTAAGTTTGCGGTTAGTAGTTCGGCAAAAAAGTTTATTGTGGCAACCGAATCGGGTATTCTGCATCAAATGAAAAAAGCCGCTCCTGATAAGGAGTTTATTCCGGCGCCACCTGAAGCCAATTGTGCTTGTAATGAGTGTCCCTTCATGAGAAAAAACACTTTAGAAAAGGTATATTTGTCTTTAAGAGACTTAACTCCTCAGATACTAATATCCGAGGATTTAATGAATCGTGCGAGAGTGTCCATCGATCGAATGATGGCTTTGAGTTGAAAGGTATATGTATCATGTGGTTATTTGAAATAATGGGTTTAACGGTAGTGGTTGGAACGTTCTTGGGTTTGGGCTGGCGCTTCATGGAAGATTTTTTGGAGAAACGTGCGGCACGTCGAGCATCAGAGTTAGAGGGCGATGAACAGCCGACAGACAATACACCAGAAATTGTAGTTGTTGCTACCACTGTAGCTACCAATTCTCAAAGTAATTAATTATCAAGGTGCTCATAGCTTAAAAGTAAAGCCTCCTTCTCTAAAAAGGATTATCCGGTGGCAGAATCCGGTGGGCACTCCATTCCTTAAGGATCAGATTTATTTTTATAAATTAAAATCTAATCCGGCATTGATATATTTGTCTAAGGAGGTATCAATGCCGTTCAAAGATCCAGCTAAAAGGAAAGCATATCAAAAAGAGTGGGGAAAGAAAAATAATAAAAAAGTATGGGAGCGTAGAAAAAACAATCCTGCATATATTGCATATGCAAAATCATATATGAAAGAGTATACAAAAGAGTATGGTCTAAAATATGAGAAAACTCCAAAGAGAAGGTTTGCATCAACTAAATGGCAATCTTCCAAAAGAGGTTTAGAGTTTTCTATTTCTCTGGAAGAGTTTATTTTTGAAATAGAAAAGCCTTGTGTTTATTGTAATAATCTTTTGGGAGAAAAATCTACATATGCATCAGGATTAGATAGAAAAGATAATAATAAAGGCTATACAGTTGATAATATTTGTTCATGCTGCTGGGTTTGTAATTCTATAAAGGGAGAACACCTTTCATTCGAAGAGATGAAAGAGGTGGTCGATCTTATATTAAAAATGAGGAAAATTAAATAATGGATGTTGATCTAACAACCAAATCACAATATCGTACAAGAATTAATAACTATATCAGAATACCGCAAATTAGAGTTATTTTAAGTGATGGAACTAATGCGGGCATTATGAATACTAATGAAGCGCTTAAATTAGCAAAAGAGCAATCTTTGGATTTAGTTGAAATTAATCCTACCGCTAAACCACCCGTCTGTAAAATTATGGACTTTGGTAAATATAAATACGAAGAAAAAAAGAAGGCTCAAGCTGCTAAGAAGAATCAATCGGTGCAAGAATTGAAAGAGCTTACTTTTCGTCCCAATACGGATCAAAATGATTTGAACCACAAATTAGAACAAGCCAAAGGCTTTCTTGCCGAAGGTAATAAGGTTAAATTTACCGTGCGTTTTAGGGGCAGAGAGATAACCCACTCTAATTTAGGTCGTGAAAAATTAGATTGGTGCGTTCAGCAACTACAAGGGTTGATTACAGAGAAATCACAAATTTCTCTGGAAGGCAAGTTCATGAGCCTAATAGTATCTCCTGTCAAGCCGAGGGGTTAAGATATGTTAAAAGAAATTGGAAAAAGTATATATGGCACTAAATATGCGATGCAGGGGATAATACCATTTAATCTTCCTCGCAATGTTGAATTAAAATGGGGAGATGTTATTATCGATAACGATGGTAAAGGAATGTGTATGTATGTCAATGAATGTTCTACCTGTCAAAAGAAGTTTTTAGGAGGAACACTTATTTGCGTTTTCTATGAATGCGAAGGGTGCTCTCGAGAGACGATTATGATGAGTTTAAGTCGTAAAGGAAAGTTAAGTGGTAAAGCTCCGAGCCAGCAATAATACCACATTACTATAACGTCCTCGTAGCCTAAAGGAGAGGCAGCAGTTTCCTAAACTGCTTTATGCTGGTTCGAGTCCAGTCGAGGACTCCACATAACTTCCAAACGGGTGATATAGTAGGTAATGAATTTTACTATTCACTGATTTGGAGAAATTATGTCAAACAAAAATTTAACTATTGATCTCAAGGCGAGACGTGATAAAGACGGCATGGTATTTTACGTAGGTAAAATTAAAGCCCCAGTCATGATCGATTGTTCACAAGGTGTAGTTTTCTTAGCTTTCGTCTCTGATAGTGGTGATGAGCAACTACAAATTGCTCCCATGGATAATTCTAAAGATAATAAAGAAATCGATGAGTAATATGCACTTCGAAGAACTGTGGGAACAGTGCGAAAATCTTCATCAAGAGGCAAGTGGTGAGATAGCGGTTTCTATGCTATTAGATGAGCTATTGTTAAAGATTAATCTATATAAAGCTATCGATGCCAAAACTGACATTCCCGAGGAAGATCGTCAAAAAGCCAAATCTCGTGCATTAGGCGAGATTTTATTGACTTTGACACACATCTCGTTAAAAGACAATATTAACGTCTTTGAAGCGTTAGGAATAGCGTTTCAGTATCGCAGCGCTACTTTTTTTAATCAGAAGTATCAGACAACGTGAACTTTATGTCCGCCCGAAATCTTTTGTGCTGCTTCCAACTTTTGGACGGCGGCGAGAACGGCATCATAATTGGCTTGGGTAGCTTGACCAGCCTTAAAAGAAACATTAATCTGACCAGGCTCACCATAAGCAATGCTGGCAACTACGGTAGCCAAATTAGGATTTTCTGCTACTACTAAAGCTTGCAGATCTTGTTTGGCTGGCTGAGCTGGTTTCACATGTTGTGCTGGCGGAGCTCTAGGTGCCGGTGCACTTTGACCTGGGGTGAAAGTGGTTCCACTGGTTGGAGCAGCATCAGGCGGTAAGGCTTGGGCTAGTTTGGTGATAATTTTTTGCTGATTTTCAGCGATTTTCAATAGCTTCTCGAGAACTTTTTTCTGATCCATATCGTTACTCCTGGTGTATGTAATACTATCAAATTATGAGTAGTTTACTCCAAATCTTTTAGTGCCTGTTGCAATAAGTAAACTGATCCTTCACGATTGCTGGCAATTGCCATAACCATGTCGTCAAGACCTAATGTCAGCTTCCCCTCTTCCTCAAAGCAATTGTAGGCATCAGAGCTTAATTTAAGAAAATCTTTCTCGATGGCAAGCGACATCGCCAACGGTTCGCCTTCCAGCCCTTTATACTTCAATAGAATTTTGTTGAGCAGGTCGGCTTGCAATTGGTAGTTTAGGCAGCTGGCACCGAACAATCCAATAAACTTTTCAGCAGCCAAATCTAGATCTTCTAGGGCAGACTTGTAAATTCTCTCGAATAACAAATGATCGCCATAAAAATTATTTCCCTTAGAGGTCCAATGTGAATTTTGATGGATCAATGCTATGGCTTTTACAGTAGCTATGTAAAGTGCAGCAGTTTTAGAACACTTGTCCATGGATGATCCGTCAGAAGTTGGGTAAACAGCAATAATATATAGTTTTATTGACAGTCTACACTAAAATAGTACGTTGAATACCATTTCGATCTATCTTAAAAGCGTACACTTGACCTTGTGGCACATTTCCTATTTGAGTAGAATAAGTGTAGAATTTTGGCGCCCATTTGGTAAGTGGCATATTACAAATGACATATCCCAAGCCTCCTGAATAGGTTTGGTGTGGATGGGGAACAAAACTAACCTCTACATTGTTTATCAATTGTTCTATCCTGGTAATATGAGATGGAATGCCACCATCAACCACTAAGCACCGAAAGCTGCCACCAAAGTCTATTAGCACTACGTTAGATCTTGCGCGCAACCAACCCTCTATCTTAGATTGGAGCGGATCTAATACATCCAGCGTACTGGCGTAGAGAAGATCTGTACCACCAATATTACAAACTACTTTACCCGTAGACAGTAATTGTTCTCGACGCTTTATAGACGTTTCAACAGAATGATGATTATAATGATCAGAAGAAATGTGGTCATTTATTATTATCCAATCGAATTCTGGCAACATTTTCTCTAACTCATCCAATTTATCCAATCTGTTGTAAATGGGTCCAACTACTAACACATTTTGTAAATTTTTTGGAAGAGTAAGTAAAGCCATTATGTCGATTATAACCTGCGTTAATTTTATTTAATATGCTGATGGAGTGTTCGAACTTTCTCTCGACAAAGTCGTGGGGGATCTAGTAGGGGGATTATAGTATAGGGGCACCAACTACCGATCCTTGGGGTATATTCAGTAATATGAAGAAGCCTAAGACTGTTGATATATAATTAAATATGAAAACGTGTACTGAATGTGGTATTGAAAAAGATGATGGTTATTTCTATTCAAATAAAAGTAAATGTAAAGAATGCATATTAAAACAGCAGAAACTCTATAAATCTAGAAATAAAGACAATATCAGTAAAAGAAATAAGCAATATTACACAGATCATAAAGATGATATTTTAATACAACAAAAACAGTATATTGCTGATAATAAAGACAATAGAATGATTTATAATCAGCAATGGTATATCGAAAATAAAGAATATAAAAAAGAATATCATAAACAATGGTATATTGAAAATAAAATATCTATCATAAAGAAAGGTACTCAATATAAAACTAATAGAAGGGTAAATGATCCCATTTTTAAATTACGAGCGAATGTAAGCACAGCAATTTATACTGCTTTACATAAAATAGGGTTATCTAAGAATGGAAATTCAATATTAAAATATCTGCCTTATTCTATTAAAGAGCTAAAAGATCATCTCGAACGATTATTTGAACCGTGGATGAATTGGGATAATTGGGGACCCTATGATTCTAAGAGATGGGATGATAATGATCCTACTACTTGGACTTGGAATATAGATCATATTGTTCCGCACTCTACATTTAATTATACTTCAATGGAAGATCAATCATTTAGAGATTGTTGGGCGTTAAGCAATTTACGTCCGTTATCAGCCAAACAAAATATAGAAGATGGCAATAGAAGATGAAAAAAGAGAAAAAAGTAAAACCATTTTATTTTTCTGATCAAACTAATCAACAGGTAGTAGATCAGCTTAATATAGATTATCCTATTTCTTTAAAGTACAATAAAGATTTAGTTGAAAGAGTTTACCAAAGATATCCACTGATTAATAAATCAGAAGTTGGTATTATTGTTAAGGCTGTATTTTCTAGCTTCCGTGATTTATTGATTCTGGGAAAAGTTCTCAATTTCAATAATTTGTTTTTTGATACCAAATTATTAATATTTGGTCATCGCCGAGATGGACATATATTACCCGCTTTGAAGGTCCACATCTCAACCCCGCCCCCATTGAGAAAAAGATGAAAAATTCAGATCAGAACCCACAAGAATATTGGTTAGTAGGTGAAACCTTCGTTTATCCAAAATTAAATAAAAGTAAGTTGAATTGTCTACTTATTCAAAACCCAAATTTTATTATAGTTAAGCGTATAAACCATGGAAAATAAAGAACAAGAAGAACAGCCGATTGAAGATGTCAAATTAGATTTGGACAAGATTCGTGCACTCATCCCTAAGTATACTTCTGAGAAGTTATGTGAAATGATCGTAGTGGATCGCTACTTTGGAATTAGTCCAGAGACTACTATTATGTGTATGGAAGAGCTAGCTTCTCGAAGAGCGGCTGGAGATACTTTTGCTTTCGAGAAATACATTGAAGAATCTCAGGATAAACTACCTTCACTCAATTTTACTATTCCAGATTTACGCACTACTCTACAACAAATGATTAAGGTGAAGAAATGAATAAAGTGTTGACTGAAAATATTGTTCAACATATCTTCGCTAATCTCGGATTGTTAGCAGCTTCCTTTATAGACTCTACACACACCCAATCTTTAATTGCTAAAGATTTTAAATTACAAGATAAGAAACTAACTTTCTTTCAGGATACAAAAGAGGTTTACAAACCTATCTACGGCTGTCAAGTAACTGTAGGTGAAAAAACTTTTAAGATTATGGTGGGAGATTGTTCTCAAGATCACGAGACCCCTGAATATTGTGTGGTAGTACAATTGACTGGTTTGCCTGCTTATGGTATGTATATGGTATGTGATCCGCATTCAGAAAGCGAAGCTTTAATTGCTGTCAGCGTGAATAATAAAGATTGGATGCCTTGTTCTATCTTTTTGCAGGCTACTTTACTGGCGGCGATGGAACAACTTCGTGATATTGGAATGGGTTGGAATAAATGCACCAATTATCAACAGCATTATGAAATCTTAATTAGTATGATCAAATTCCATAATAATTATTATGAGGAAACTAATGAGAGGTAAAAAATCTGATCCTGAATTTGTAAGTTATTTTATCTCTCAGTGCTTACAAAAAGGTATTATAACTACCGAAGAAATGGTTAAAGTAGCAAAACAAGATATTCAAAGCATTGATAATCAAATTATTGAGATAGAAAAACTAAAGATTACTCGTTCCAAATTATTGGATGTTATTCTAGCATTAGACAAACCAGAGTCGAAAGTCGAAGAAGCTAAATTACTTCCTTTCTTCAAATTGCAATATCCACAAACTTGCCGTAAGATTTGCAAGCATGTGCTGGAGCTAGGTCCCGATTTAGCTTACTCCATTATGGGTCTCAAAGATCCTGAAGTGTTATTCTGTATCAAGCAATTGATTGAAGCTAAGATCATTGCTAGAGTAGAGAATCATTTAGTACGTGGTGATAAATTCGAGGAGTACTTGAAATTTGTGTTACGTGAGGTAGGATGATTATTTGTGTCAAAACACGTTTCGGTCGGATTCATATTGTTAACTGGACAACTTCTCGCGGCGTTCATCATACGATATGTGGTAAATCTTTTTCTAACAAACGGCACGTAGAAACTTTTGCTGCCGACAATACGTTCTCTGGTATCTGTTCCAATTGTTATATCTGGCAAGTGGATTATGATTTAGAATCTGCGAATAATGAACCTCGTGATATTAAATTAGATCCGGTTATATCAAATAGTATTCATATTTACACTGGGGTACAGGGCGGTTGGGCAGGTCCCCAAGATAAGTTTGAGGATATGCTAGACCGTCGTAATTGGCCGAAGAAAAGTAGAATGCGTCGTAAATTTCCTAATGAAGAGACAATTCATACTAAGAGATATAAAATTTATGAGTCATTTGGAAAAAATAAACGTAAGTAAAAGAGATTTGTGGCGCTATGTTAATCGTAAGATTAAACGAATAATACATTATTATCATGTGTTTGCGATTATTACTATTCTTTTTGAAGAAATGATAAAGGATTTGAAGCAGGGTAAGGTAATTAAAGTGTCCAACTTAGGAACCATTACTTTGCAACCTACCAAGCCGCGATGGTATCATAATGTAAAATTACGCCAAATGGTATTATCGCCAGGATATCGTGTGATGCGATTTGTTTTAGCTCCTACGATTCATAAAAAATTGATTGAATTTCTAGACCTTGACAGAACGTTAAAAGGTGATTAGATGAGTGGAAGAAAAGGGGCACGTCAAACCGTTTTTGTATGTGCTGCAATTTCAAACAATAATGAACTGGTTATGCGAATAATTCCAGCAGAATCTCCTAAAGATGCTGCTGATTTATTTTTTCAACAAATTTCTTTATTACCCAAAGAGATTTTAGGTCCGTTTTTCAAGAAGAAAGTTCAAGTAATTGAGAACACGCGTGTTCTCAAGTTCACCGCCCAACAAAAGAGAGCAGTTTATAATGATTGGGTTGTAGACGCTTTCTTTTTACAAGAACCGGTGAATCAAGCATATTTGGTCTTTATCAAAAGGATAGATAATAAAAAAATACCACTACCTAAAGGAACTATAACAGTTCCAATATCGGATTTGAGGTTTGAATAATGATAAATAAAGTGTTTTTAAATAGGATAAAAGAATCTCTCCTACAACAAAAGAAAGAAATCTTAGCCCAGTCCCAACGGCAAGAACGAGATATAGACATGGATGGCGATGAAACAGATGCTATTCAAGGAAATATGCTAGCTGAGATGAATAATCGTCTCGGTACTCGTGCTGTTGTTAAATTAAAACAAATTGAAGATGCTCTGTTGAGAATTGAAAAACAGACTTACGGTTTGTGTCAAGACTGTGGAGAAACTATCGCCGAAAAAAGACTCCTTCATAATCCACATTTTCTTATCTGTATTTCATGTGCTGAAGATCGTGAAGCAGAAGAGAAACAACGAAAGAGGTTGTAATTTTGAATACATTAGTATTAGAACAGACTGAACATGGTGAGTATCCTGTTGATGTATACGCCAAACTATCTCAGGATCGTATTTTGTTCCTGAGCGAGCCGTTGCATGATGAATTAGCTGCCGACATGGTAGCTACTTTGCTTTTGAAAGATAGCGAAGACCCAGAGAAGAAGATTACTCTGTTCATCAATTCACACGGTGGCGATATCCGTAATGCTTTCACCATCTATGACGTTATGCAGATGATTGATGCTCCAGTAGAAACTGTATGTACTGGCGCCGCCTTTGATGAGGCAGTCATTCTATTGTCTGGCGGTGCACCTGGAATGCGTTTGGTTACGCCTCATGCTGTTATTGCAGCTTCGCAATTACAGCCAGGATTACATATGCATACCGATTTGCCAGGTGCTCAAGAACTGATGAAGCAATACAAACTAGATAACGATCGTTTGATGGAAATTTTAGCCAAGACTACTGACAAACCTATTACGCAGGTTCGAAAGGATTTTGACCGACGAGTCTTTATGAACGCTAAACAGGCGGTGAAGTATGGTTTCTGCGATCAGATCATTCAACTCAACAAGTAAGGTAAGTTATGAGTAAGCAAAATCAAGAGCATGATCATATGCGATCTCCCATTTTAATGGGATATTCAGAGAGCTATGTCAAGATGACTAAAGACCGCGCCATCTTCATTTCTGAAGGTGTCAGTGATCGAATGGGTGCTGATATGTCAGCTCTCATGTTGTATTACGATAGTCAAGATCATGATACCGAGATTAATGTATACATTCATACCGATGGTGGGGCTGCTACTGGTATGGCTAACATCTATGACGTGATGCAGATGGTGCATGCTCCTATTAAAACCATTTTATTAGGCAAGGCTTATTCTGCTGGTTCTTGGATTTTAGCAGCTGGCAGTAAGGGTAAACGTTTCGCTTTGCGCAGCTCTAAGGTGATGATTCATGGTACGCAATTCATTTTTCCTATTCCAGGATTTGATTTTTCTAATAGTAAGAATTATTTAGAATTCGTTAATGCTGATAATGATGCTATGTTTAAAATAATGGCAAAACATACTGGTCAGTCTTTTGAAAAAGTTAAATCAGATTGTCAAACAGAAAAATGGATGAGCGCTCAAGAATCTTTGGATTACGGTATTATAGACCATATTATATGATGTTGTGGAGTCATTGATGTCTTTGCTAAATCAGAGGCATCAATGTTTATCTTAAATATGAATAATTTCGTATCGTTTCATGATTAAGAACGCTCAGAAACGATCTATGGATCCAGCACAGCAAAAGCTGAGACAAGCTAAAGCTGTTTGGAACAAGGAAGTTTCTACTTTTTTAAATGATGTAATTCATCTTAAAAAGATGATGAATGGTTGGCCTTCCAAATATTACAAGGAACGCTCTAAAATTACTATGCCCATTCCATCTAACCCGAGTACTATTCTTAGTTCTTTATCCAATAAGTTTCAAGAGCTTGCGCAGCAAGGTGATACTATTGCCCAACAGCAAGCTCAATATTCTCAAACTCGTCGTAAGCCCCGCCCTCAACAAGCTGTGGAAACTCTTAATAAGTTAGAAGAAAAGTATGGTCCAACAGAAACTCCTATTCCTCCACCACTGACACCAACTGCTCCGCCGACTGGCACTGATTTGACTAAACAGCTTGTTTCTTCATTTGAAATTAAGTACGAATTAGTGGCTGAAGGTTCTAATCCATTTTCCCGTTTTTTAGCTAGAATTAAAGCTCCTCAAGCTGGTTTTGGGCAAAAGGCTCAATTACGTCGTATGCGTATGGATTTGCTTAAAGCGGCTCTTAAGTGTTATCGCGCTCTAGGTCGATTACAAGTTAATGTTAGTAAGTCCTCCAAAGAAAGCGTTAATATTGCGTATAAAGAAATGCAAGCTGCCTGGAATGAGTGGTCACTAGTTTCTCGTAACTTCAATCAGTATGCTAATACTTTACCCGGTGCCTCTACTGTTAGATCGGATGAGATGAGAGAAGAGGCATATTCTCCTGAAAAGGAAGAGGCTGAACTAATGGTTCAGAACAAGCCTTGGGAAAAACAAGAGTTGATTAGACGTATTGTGGGTGACTATCGTAGTTATGCTCATTTGTATGAGCAAGAGGCAGCTGGTAGCAGCTTGCAGCAAATTAGTGATACTATTAACAAAATTATTACTGTTCCTAAAGCGCAAAAATTACTTTTAGCTACTGAATTGGAACAAAATTATCAACAAGCTATTAATTCTCTCAATCAAACGTTGGGAACTAATGGTACCACTCTTAAAGAAATTACTCAACAACTTTCTAAAAAGAAAAAACCCGAATCTTCTACCACTTCACAAAGACCGCTTAAAGGATCTCAGCCACCCCTATCAGATGTGGAGCCAGCAACCGATTTAGAGGTAGTAGCGCAAGCCTTTTTGAAGAAGTGGATAGGAAAGACTCGCCATCAATTGCTTCCGGGAAGAAGCTCTGGCACGCGTTTGCAAATTTTTGAATTGGCTGCCGATGCTCGTAAAAATATTGATAGTGTTATGAATCTATTAGAAAAAGGATTAGATGTTAATACTTTAGGCACTAAGATTTCTGAAGTAACTAGGCAGATCAATACCTTGCGTTCTTTAATGCGTTCGTTACATAATACTGAAAAACCTCCGGCTAAAGGAACATCTCCACTAGAAGGACTCTTCTAATGGAACAAGGATATATCTACATTCACAATAATATTCTTCCCACTTTACTTGCCATCTCTGAAGAAGAACAGCAACGTGGGCTTATGAACCAAGAGTGGCCGCCCCCAGTTATGTCTTTTATTTATGCTGAACCACGTATTTCTAAATTTTGGATGCACAATACTCAAAGTCCGCTAGATATCGTTTTTTGTTATAAGGGTAAAATCTCACAACTTCATGTTGGAGAACCGTTCTCTACAGAGATGATTGGTGACAATAAGTTTAGCGATTTGATTGTAGAGTTGCCATATGGTACGGTGGATAGAATGGATATTAAGATTGGGCAATCGATTGGTTTAATTAAACCCACTTCTGAAGAATTGCACAAGATTATAGCTGAAAAATATCACTTATTCGTAAAATTTTGAAGCCTCTTGCCTTTTAATTTTTGTGTATTACGTTGATGCAAGTAATGGTGAACAGCATCCAACAATTTAATAAAATTCTTGAATCGTTTAACATCAAAGCTACATGTATTAATAGTCAAGAAGTCGATAATTATTTCTATTTCGATCTTAAACTTGCCCCTAATGCACGAGTGCGAGATGTACATCGATATGGAGATGAAATATCTTTAGCGCTGAAAACACCGTGTCGTCCTAGTATTAAGGTGTTGCACGATCAAGGCGTGGTGCGTTTAGAATTTGTTACTCCGCGTACTGAGCCCCTGAGGCTGTTAGATTTTTTCACCAACGAAAGTGTGCCCACAGGTGATTTGATATGTCTGTTAGGTCAGTCGGTAGACGGCAAGCGTATTTGGATGGATTTAGCACAAAACCCACACATGTTAGTTGCTGGTACAACTGGTTCCGGCAAGAGTACCTTATTGCATAATCTAATCGCCAATCTCAAAAATTACAACAAACCTATTATCTATATGGTAGATCCCAAGAAGATTGAATTTCATGCTTATGATGGTAATTTAAAGTATTCTAAGGTCTTCTACACTTATGATGAAACTATCGATCTATTGGATGTGTTGATAGAGACTATGGAGAGACGATATACTGCCATGCGGTCTGGCTCTTCTGCCGAAGAGTTTCCGTATATCGTGCTTATTGTAGATGAGTTTGCTGACTTAGTGATGCAGGATAAGGATGACGTTTTCTACACTAAGATTTGTCGTCTAGCTCAAAAGTCGCGAGCTGCTCGTATATCTATTGTTTTAGCCACCCAACGCCCCTCTGTCAATATCATTAATGGCGCTATCAAAGCCAATTTCCCAGCTCGACTGGCATGTCGCGTGGCAAGTCACGTAGATAGCAAGGTTATCTTAGATGCTACTGGAGCAGAAAATTTGTTAGGAAAAGGTGATGCGCTAGTGCGAGATAGTTTTCGTTTTCTAGAGCGTTTCCAGGCGGCATATATTACACCAGAAGAAGTCTGTGAATATTATGGTGAATAATGGAAACGGCACGTGAGTTGAATCTTATCGATGCAGATTCGATGGTGGAAGAATTTCTTTCCATGCATCAACTAAGTCTGATTACTATGCACCGGATATACTTCAAGACTGACAATCAACTTTCTTTACACGCACTAATTGAGCTATTGAAGAACGACCTGCGCACCGGATGCGTTACCTTTATTAATAAAGGTTCTCCTATAGAAGAGTTAGAGCCATATCTATTTTACATTGTTAATGCTTATTGTAGGAAACTTTCCTCCTCGAATAATAAAAAGAAATCAGAATACATTTGTCCGGGCTGTTTGTTTTTGGGAATGGCGACCTTAGTCAATCTTGATAAGACCTTTCAGTGTGATGAGTGTCATTCTCAACTAAAAGATGCTACGGATCCTAAGCAAGTTTTCTTTTACAAGACTTTTGCAGTACATAACAAACGAGGTTATCGTTGTGGAGACTGTAATCGTTTCATTCCTCACCCTTTGGATAATTCTTCTACTGTATCATGTCCATATTTTGATTGCACGTTCGTTGGAGAATATAAAGACTTACGACATATGCATCATACTACTTCTCAAACTAATCCAGAGAAACTAGTACTAGATGTGACGCAAGATGGTCATCGATACTTTAAAGACAGTATAGTTGATTCAGGTATTAGCGCTCTAATCGCTCTAGAAATGAAAGAGGATCTACAACGTAGGGTAGATATAATAAAAGATGTTATTGATAGTCAGATTAGTCACGTTGCCTATACTGGATCAGATTTTACTATCAAACACAAACAATTAGTTTATCAATCTTTTTCTAATCTACTGCAAAGACAACCAGAAGAAATGGTTGGCTATCTTTTGGACGGCACCCGTTCTGGTGGGTTCCAACATAAAGTGTTTCAAGAATACATTAAGTTGTTAGAAGAATCTCTTCCCTTTTTTATCAAAAAAGGGAATAAGAGATATCGTATAGATAATTTGCTTAGTGAATATTTGTGTATTTTTTCAGGTATTAGTACTTTTAGTGGCATTATTGGTAATAATTTAGCAGTTAAAAATGGTACTATCGAATATTATATTGGCGGTAGAAAAGCGTCTTACACTAAACCTTATTACATCGGTAAATTATTGAACGTTTTACATGCAGAGACTAAAGAGTCACTATTACATTTAGTTAAGGAGTATAGTTTCTCTAGGATAAAATTTCAAGACATCCAACCTAGTACCCCAGTGACTATCACGCATTTGAGAGTTCCTCCCCATTATCAGATGGGAGGAATGGTGTATGTCAATCGCGCACGCAAGAAAATTGTTGAACGTACCCAAGCTTTACTGGAGAGATAATGTTTAGATGGAAACCTAAAGCTATTAAAATTAACCTCTCTTCTACTTTTATTGTCAAGAATAAATGCGTAGAATGTAATAAACATCCAAATGAGTATTATTGGATTAACCTACCCCCATATTATTATGATCCTACCAATAGTTATGAGCTCTTTGATTGGATCAAGAAGTATATTAAACGTATGACTGGTTCTTGGTACATGAAACGATCCCCTCGTCACTTCAAATCTATTAAGGATTTTAATTTCTATTGGTCGGAAAAATCCTACAAAGCCGCCCTGCATCAACACTTTAACATCGAGGCAACTGATCACGTCATCGAGTATTTGGCGTGTCCCTGCGGTCGTACTGTCTGGGCTTTCAATCAAAAAGATGCGGAAGAGCGTCCTGAAATTAAGAATCGCAAAGCTCGATATAGTTATCCACAGAAATTTGAGTCATATTGAGGGTGCATAGCTTTTCTTTAACTTGTTGTTTTAGAGTTGGAAATCTATCAGCCAGCTCTTCATAGACTTTCCATTGTTTATTTATCAATCGATAACAAGTGTAGTAAGACATTCTAGCTAATGAATCATAATAATCTTTACTGGCAGATTGTAAATATTGTGGTGCAACCGATTCCACAAAGAATATCCAATCTCCGATATTTTGATAAATAGAAAAATTGCATGTGTCTCGGGCTTGACAAAACAATAAAGTGAGATTATCTTGTGAGAGGTCATGATTGGCACTCTCATATTTTCTAAAAATACCAACGATATAAGCCCTGGTATCTTGCCGGCATTTAACATCGTTTAAGAGGTCATTAAAAAAAACAGCAATATCATTGTGAAATTTGTCCATTAATAGATGGTATTTTATTAATAAAAAGACATATTTATATGCGAAAACTTTCTCAAAATGAATGAATGGATTGAGCGAGCTAATGATTTTCATCATTCGAAATATGATTATTCGAAAGTTGTTTATAAAAGTGGTAAGGACAGAGTTGTTATTGTTTGTAGTAAGCATGGTGCATTTAAACAACAAGCAGGTAATCATTTAAGTGGTAAAGGATGTCCCAAATGTAATGGTGGCACCCTGATGTCAAAGGGCGAGTGGTTGAAGAAAGTTCAGAAAACACATGGTAGTTTTTACGATTATTCCAAAGTAAATTTTCAAGGCGTAAAACATAAAGTTCTTATTGTATGTCCTATTCATGGTGATTTTTGGCAAATAGCTGAAAAACACTTTTTATATGGTTGTCAAGATTGTGGCGAGAATAAACCACTAACTGTTAAGATGTTTGTTAAGCGTGCCGCGAAAATACATGATAATAAATATAACTATTCTTTAATTAAAGAGATAAATGGTAAAGATTCGAAAGTAGAAATTATATGCCCTAAACATGGGTTATTTGAACAGATAGCGAATAATCATTTGAGGGGTAGAGGCTGTAAATATTGTGCAGTAGGCAACTCCTCAATTAAAGAGCAAAATTGGCTTGATTTTATAGGATTGCCGCGTGATATTTTACATAGAAATGTAAGGATGTTAGTTGATGATAGGTATTATATAGTAGATGGATGCATTCCTAATTCTAATGTTGTATTTGAATTTTTAGGAAATTATTGGCACGGTAATCCTTCTGTGTTTGATGCTGATGAATATAATAAAACTACCAAATGTACGTTCGGAGAATTGTTTCAAATTACAGTGAATAAAATTCAAGATTTGAGAAAAGCAGGATACAAAGTAGTATCAATATGGGAAGACAAATATGACAAAAACATTAGTGATAGTAGAATCTCCGGCAAAAGCGTCTAAAATACAGGAATATTTAGGTGATGATTATATAGTTATGGCTAGCGTAGGACATATTACCGAGTTAGCTAAGGGAGGTAAACACGGACTTGGAGTTGATGTAGATAATAATTTTAAGCCGCATTATGTTCTTATGGATGATAAGATTGAAGTATTAAACAACTTAATGAATGCAGCTAAAAAATGTAATAATATAATTATAGGCTCCGATAATGATCGTGAGGGTGAGGCTATTGCTTGGCATTTGGCTCAACGTTTGGGAGAAATGGATAAGCCCATCAAACGCATGGTGTTTAACAAGATCAAGAAGGACGCTTTGGTTAAAGCGGTCAAGGAAGTTCGCGATATCGATATCAATCTATTCCACTCCCAGGAAGCCCGTCGTATTCTGGACCGTTTGGTAGGTTTTACTGCCTCACCATTCTTGATGAACTTTTTCGGTCCCAAGTTGTCAGCAGGGCGCGTACAGTCAGTAGTTACTCGTATGGTTATTGACCGTGAACGTGAGATCGAAGTATTCGTACCGGAAGAATTTTGGACTATCCAGGTCAATCTCTCCAAGGATGGTAAAATTGGATTTGTTACTAAATATTCAGGTCGCCCTACTGACCAAGCTACTGCCGAAGCGATTCGAGCTAAGCTGGCTGCCAAAGAAGCTGAGTTTGTGGTGGCAGAAGTAATTGCGGATGAAGAGAAAAAGAGCCCACTTCCACCTTTAGTTACTTCTACTTTACAACAAGTGATGTCCAAAGAGCATAGTTTTAGTGCCGATCGCACCATGAAAGCGGCTCAGGCTTTATATGAAGCTGGGTATGTTACCTACATTAGAACTGATTCCGTACGCGTAGATGATGCTTCTGTTAAAGAATTGCGAGGATGGTTACAGGCTAATCAATATGATGTTCCAAACAAACCTAATACATTCAAGAATAGAGATGCGGCGCAGGACGCTCATGAATGTATTCATCCTACTGATTTAGAATTGCTGCCCGAAAGGAACTTTGCGATTATCGATCCAGATGAAAAGCTTGTATATGAAGTGATCTGGAATTACTTTGTCGCCAGCCAAATGATGCCAGCAGTCTATAATACACTGAAAGTAACGGCACACGTACAAGGCGATCCCGCTGCTGAAGTGAAAGCTTCTGGCAAAGCACTCAAGAGCCAAGGTTTTCTGCAAATTTTGGGAGTAAACGATGATAGCAAAATTGATATCCCAGAGTTGCACAAGGGAGATATTCTCAAGCATTTTGGTAAGATGCCCGTCAAGATGGAAAGGAAACAGACCCAGCCACCACCTCGCTATTCAGAAGATAAATTGATTAAGGAATTGGTCAATAAGAACATCGGTCGTCCAAGCACATACGGCGAACTTTTAAGTAAAGTTTCCAATAGAAGTTATGTAGAGAAAAAGGGTAATGTATATCATGCTACGGAATTGGGTAAGAAAATTACCGATGTATTAATTAATAATTTTTCCTTCATGGATTATAATTTTACCGCTAATCTTGAAAAATTATTAGATGATATAGCTGATGGTAAGTCCGATCATATAGTTGTGTTAAAAGAGTTTTGGAAAATATTTTCTATTGAATTATTTAAGGTTTATGCAGCCTTTGATACTAATAAAATAGTATGTGATAAGTGTTGGAATGTAATGATAAAAAGAGTAGGTAAGTTTGGTAATTTTTATTCCTGTGTCAACCCCTCTTGTAAAAGAATAATCAATGAAAATTTGCAAGGACAAACATAAAAACATATGTCAATTATACACTGACGGATATGGCAGCAATGATATTGCTAAATTTTATAGTGTTAATGGGCAAACTATCTTAAATATTCTTTATAAGAATGGAATTAAAACCAGATCAGGTAATGACCCGCTATATTTTGATAAAAGAAAAATTCATGTTTTTGATACAACGTTTTTCGACTTTCCAAGTGCCGAATTGGCATATATGATGGGATTTGTATTAGGTGATGGTAATTTATCTATTGATATTAAAAGCGGCAAATACAGAGTAACTATAACCGTTCATCAAAAAGATATTTGTATTTTGCAACGGTTTTGTGATTGGATAAAATGTGATTATGAAGCGATAAAGAAATCTACTCGTGCCAAAAGATTAGATTTAATGCTGAATGATAAGATATTCGAGAATGTTAATAATTTTATTGATTGGGGTTTAGTTCCTAATAAAACTTATAACCCGTGTATTCCTAATGTGAGCGATAAATTATTAGCTCCATTTTTAATTGGACTTATTGATGCTGATGGTTCAATTTCTTTTAATAAGAAGTATTCAATGGATTTGGTAGGTAATAACGAAATTATGAAGTGGTTTATTAATTCTATTAAAAAATTAGGTTATTCAGGAAAGATTACGCATCGCACTTATCGAAATAAAGTTTGGTCTCGAGTTTGCATTTACAATAAAAAAGATGTAATGAGTTTAGCAAAAGTATTAAGAATAAATGAATATGATTTTCTACTTGGTAGAAAATGGATTAATGTAAAAAATGAAATTTGTTAAATATTATAATGTACCAGTCGGGGCTTATGCTGATTTCTTTATTAAAGAGGAAAGTTATTCGGAAGTACTTCATGATAATGATGAATGGGTAATTTTTTCTTCTCGTATGCCCCAATATCATATATTAACAGTACCAACTTGGCAGTATCAATTTGACACTATGTCGCAACTTAATTCATTTTTGATGGATAAGTTGCAACGAGAAGGCTATTATATTATAGCTGCTCGTCAATCGGATGTAGATGAGTGTTATGTTAGTCCCGACAAAAGTGTAATGTGTTATTTTTATTGTTTCGGAATAGCATATTTTCCAGATTCATTTTTAATTGAATCAAAATTTTTTGATAATGAAGCATCTTCACCGCCACAATGGTTGCAAAATATAGACGGAATACAATTAGATGAAAATAATTAAAAATAAATATCCGCGTCTTTTGGATATAAAATATAGCCTTCCAATTATGTCTGCCCCTATTGAAATAGAATATGATAATCTATTCATACAAATCTATCCAAAAGATTTATTAGACTTAACGCCATATATTCGCAAGTCTTTAATTAGAGGATATGTTCAATTAAGAAAACAACCAATTCCTGAAAATATAGATCAGATAGTTATGGATATTGAATTTGCATTAAAAAATAGTTTTAATTAAATTATTAAAACGAACGCCACCTAACTTTTGTGAAAGAACGAGCCTAAAGCGAATGAATACTCAAAATGAAGAATACCTGACCCCAGAAAATATGGAAGAACAAGAGCATCTATCTCTACAGAGATTAAGAAGTCTTGTAGCTAAAAGAGATTTTGATATCAATGAGAGTGCCCGTCCTTCCGCTAACTTCGTTGACTTGATGAGGTGGACCGAAGATAACTTCGGAGTTGTCCTAAATGACCACAAGAACCTCAATAAATTCGTTCATAATCGTGTCATCATCGATGGACAGTTCCTACACTTCTGTGAAACAAAGGGAATTAAGGTAGAATGTCTGTACAAAGACTCTACTATTTCTTGGAAGACTGAACACGGTTTTGAAAAACACTTTGCCCAAGGTATATTCCGTATTAGTAAAGGTAGTATGGAATTTCTTCACGCCGCCCTTTTTCACAAAGGTAACCAACATGAAGATGAAATCAGCTTCTTTATCTTAGTCTCCAATCTTAACTATGAAGGATACATCGCTTTACGCAACGAGTTCGACGAATGGGTTCAGGAAAGAGATCGTGGTAATCTTCATATCCGCGTAATTGAAGGTGAAGACCTCCCTTATACTAAAGACAGTACTTGGGAAGACCTGTTCTTGCCAGAAGAAATGAAGGGTGAGATTAGAGGATTAGTGGAGAACTTCCTAGCTTCACAAGAGTTTTACACCAAGAATCGCATTCCCTGGAAGCGTGGTATTTTACTGTATGGTCCTCCTGGCAATGGTAAAACCTCTATTATCCGTACCATCATGTCGGCTTACAACTTCAAGCCGGTTACTATCGCTCCGGGCGTCAATGACGAGGCAGTTCGTGAAGCCTTCACCTACGCCGAAGAGCAAAGTCCAGCTCTCCTATACTTTGAAGACTTGGATTCTTTGTTAGAGAAAAATGTAGATATCTCCTCTTTCTTGAACCTAATGGATGGTATTTCCGCTAAGAATGGATTGTTAGTAGTGGCAACCGCTAACAATGTCAAGAAGTTGAAAACCAATATTACTGACAGACCATCCAGATTTGATAGAAAGTTTGAGATTCCTTTACCAAATCAAGAAATGGCTTATATATATCTTAATAGATGGTTTGGCAACTTGATCACTGTTAAAAAGTGTAGAGAGCTTGCCAAATATGCTGAGAAGTATGAATTCTCCTATGCTTACTTGAAAGAGTTGTACATTTCTTCTATGTTCGAGGCTTTAGCTCATAACCGTAAGTCTCCTACTGAAAAAGATGTTCAAAACGCCTTAAATCGACTAATCAAGGATAAAAATATCTTAAATAGTGGTAGAGTTAGTACTGAAAAATATTTTAAAGGATAAGGTTAAAACGGGTTACGGAATCATGAAAGATCAAAACAAGAAACCAAGAAAAAACTTCAAAAGGGCGCCGAGAGGAGGTGAAATATTGCCAGTCGTAGTCAGCGATAAAAAAACTGTTGGTCCCGGCGAAGCACTCCAAGCTAAACCGCTTGAAGTTAAAGTATATGGGAACAATTTCGATAAAGCTCTTCGAGCTTTTCGAGCCCTCGTTCAAAAGGAACGAGTTTTGTCTTCTTATAAAGAAAAACAATCATATGAGAAGCCATCTGATAAACGTAGGAGAAAGCGTAACGAGTCTAAGAGAAAGCTTCTTGAAGTCCATAACAAAGGTCCCAATACCTATGGATTCAGGAAGGGTAATAGGCGTAACGGTTCTCCAGAATAATCTCTGGAAAACACATGTCGGATAATTTAAAAGTAAAAACCTATAGAAATCGTAATCGTCAAGCACCAGAAAAGTATGCTCCCTATACTCCACAATACCAAGTTTTGGGTGTGGATCCGGAGGAATACAAGAGTGCAGTTGTACCTGAAAATACTCAGATAGCTGTACCAAGAGAGGTCGCTCAGCGTTCACGAAAGGTTGGCATGCGACAACCGTATGCTGAATCTGTACCTTCTCCCGTCGGTAGGGGTAGAGGACCGATTCCTAATGTTGGTAATAATGTAGAGCACACTTGGTCTAGTGTAGATGGCGATATCGTCGATGATTTAGACGGTCAAGCTTTAGATCCTAATCACCCTATGGTTGATAATAACGATTACGTTAGTAATGTAGCCTTAGGGATTCCACAAGAGAATTTGCCTATGTTGGATGAAAGGAATAATCCACCACGTAAGAAGTTTGTTCAACAAGAAGTTCAAAGATCTTTTGAAGCTAAACCTGTGCAACCCGTATCTGAGGATCTATTTCCAATAGTTGCCGATCTAGAAGATGGCGCCTATCTACTTTTAGTAGAAGGGGTGTCAGTTTGTTCTGGTCCTAAAGAGGAAATAGAGGAACAGGCCAGAGCTTTGGTGTTCGGAGAACACGAAATGTGTGATGGTAATCCTGTTGCAGAAGAGGATATAATTATCATTAAGAGAATAACTATCAAAGTCGGTCTCTTTCTTGAATAACGAAGGTCATGATGTCAGAAGAACCGCGTAAGGCTACGGATGTGCTATTAGAGATTGAAGCTAAATTAGACGCTTTGATAAAGAAAGTGGATGCTGGCGATCTCAATATTAGAGTGGTATCTAATAAATTAGGTGAAGTAATGAAAGGCTTGGAGAAGATTCAGTCAGCTCCTCAGCAAAAAATTACTGTGGAAGCAGTGCAAAATCCTGTCCCTAATCAGGCGGCAGCTATCTTTGGGCAAATCCCTACCACCGATCCGGCTAGAGCAATACCTGTCACCGCCGAATCTAAATTACCGGTGGATGAGACTCCGCAAGGTTTTAGAAGAACTTCACGCCCTGAAAGTTACGCTGGCGACCAAACTTACCTTAAAAAGGAGGGTGTACCAGTCCCAACGAATCCATCATTTTTTGTACGTGGATCTAATGAAGGACCACCCCCAGGTCGTAGTGCTGGTGAGAATTTACCACAAACCCAGCCGCCTCCTAAAAAGGCAGCTCAACAACCGGCCCAACCACCACAGCCCGCTAAGCAAATGCTGAAACAGCCAGCAGAAATGAATACTCATGATATAGTTCCGGTGGAGCAACGTGTGGTAGATAAAAATGGAAAGTCTGTCTTCTTGGCAGACGTAGAAATTGTGGATCTATCCTCGGGTGATCAGGTTTCCAAATCCAGAACTAATGGCACTGGTAAGTGGATGGCAGCACTACCCATAGGTCAATATCGAGTAACTATTAAGAAGCTCGAATCTTTGACCCGAGAAAAAGTAGAGTCCATTCAAACGGTTACAGTAGATGGAACCCAATCGCCCTTGAAGTTGCCCATGGTCATTATCAAGTAAGTGTAGGTTTCAATGAAGTTTGATGTAATTGTGGCTGATTGTCCATGGCCATTCAAAGATTCTCTTAAAATGTCCGACGTCGCGCGTGGTGCTCGGTCGAACTACGACACCATGACAATTTCTGATATTAAGCAGCTCGACGTGCAGGGCGTTTGCAATCCTGCCGGGGCGGTGTTATGTTTATGGGTGCCGGGCTCCCTCCTTCAAGAGGGGCTGGACACTATGAAAGCTTGGGGCTTTAAACATAAACAAACTTATGTATGGGTCAAAACTAAGAAACACAGATTCCAGCGATTCATTAAGTGGCTTAAGAAAAGCATTCTAAAGCACCCGCAAGTTTGTTATGATCAGTTTGCTTACAAAAGAGCAATCAACTCTGTCATAGACAACGTGCCCAATATTGACTTGAATGAAGAGCTGGCATTTGGTATGGGTCGTTTGTTTAGACAGACTCATGAAATTTGTTTGGTTGGGACCAGTTCTAACTTCATTTACAAATTGTTACAGAACAAATCACAACGTTCTGTTTGTCTAGCTGAAAATCTGAAGCACTCAGCAAAACCCAACGATCTGCAAGAATCTTTGGAAATCATGTTTCCCAAGAGTCATAAATTAGAGATGTTTGCTAGACGAATACGTCCCGGATGGACTTGTTTAGGAAACGAAATAGATGGTAAAGATATCCGTGAGGCTCTTGCCGATCTAAAATAAACGGACGATGAAATGAAACAAGATATAGTTATGTCTCTTATTCCTCTTTCCAAAGAAGACAAAGATTTATTTCCATTCCAAGTTAGTGATGGGGTAATAATATCATCGTCAGATATTTTCTTTGAAGGTTTACGAGGTCAAGAGGCAACGGTAATCGCGATTGGTCGTGATTATTTTAGTGATATGAAAGTTGTACGAGTCATAGCACCCTATCATACTGTTCCCAATTATCCCGCGGATTTTGAGTGGGAAATAGTTCCAGAATTATTAGAGAAATTAAAATAAACGGAGGTTAATGACACTATTATGTCTCGCAAAGCACTGTTACTTAATGCGTCGTATGAGGTCCTGAGCTTCATACCCGAAAGGAAGATGTTCAAACTCTTGTTCAAAGACAAGGTAGAAGTAATATCTACCTGGGATGAAGTTGTTATCTGGGGTAATGGTAAGATTAAACAACCCTCTATTCTTCGCTTAAAAAGCCACGTCAAGCGCAATTATTTCAATGCCAATTTCAGTCGTAAAGCTTTGGTTAAAAGAGACAGAGGCACTTGTCAATATTGTGGTAAGAAATTAACCGCTTCCCAGATTACTATTGATCACGTGTTACCCAGGGCTCAAGGGGGCGTTACCTCTTTCGTCAATTGTGTGGTTTGCTGTCAGATTTGTAATAATAAAAAAGCAGATAGGACGCCAGAGCAAGCGGGGATGATCTTACTTCGCAAGCCGACTCATCCGTCTTTTTCGGCGCATTACTATGTAGCTGATCCGCAGGAACATTGGTTTTCTGGTTGGGACGATTTTCTAAAATATTAAAAAGGATTGGTACGCAAAAATATTATCAGGATAATAAGTCCAAAATACAAAAATATAAAACTGAATATTGGAAAGAAAATAAAGAAGAATTATATGAATATAAAAAAGAATGGCGCGAAACATATAGTAATGTGCTAAAGCACTGCGATATTCACAATAAAGATTATTACTCGGAAGAGTGTCCAATATGTAGCGGTATACGCAATAAAAACTATAAAATGGAGCACAAAGAAGAAATAAAAGAGCAACAAAAATTATACAGGCAAGAAAATAAAGACGAGATAAATGAATATTATAAAGATCGTAGAGAAAACGATCCGATATACAATCTTCGTCGTGTTATATCCAGCTCAATATACACTATGTTAAAATCGCAAAGTTCATCCAAAAATGGTAGTTCTATTCTTAATTTTCTTCCATATTCTATTCAAGAATTAAAAGATCATCTCGAAACCCAATTCGAATCTTGGATGAATTGGGACAATCAAGGCAAGTATCTTGCAGATAAGTGGGACGATAACGATCAGGCTACTTGGACTTGGCAGATAGATCATATAGTTCCCCAATCAGAATTACCATATATGTCTATGGAAGACGACAATTTCAAGAAGTGCTGGGCACTATCTAATCTTCGACCTTATTCGGCTAAACAAAATTTATTAGATGGCGTAAACAGGATAAGACACAAATAAGGAGCCACTATGAATTATGATGACAGGCAAGAAAGAGCAGAAATGTTGGTGAAAACATTTCGAGGTCATGGGTTAAAAATTTTTGATCTAAACGGAAAAAGTTATACTGGTAATCGGGTGGCTGATGAAATCGAGAATATGACCGATTTAGGTAAAAATCTTGTTGCAATTGCTGGAATAGTACTTCACGCAATAATGATTAAATTGAAAAGGGAATAATACTTTTCATTACATTATTATTTCGGGCAATAATGCGGAATACCTATATAGTTTCCCTGATATATAGGAAGCGCCATGACCACGGTAAAAGCTTGTAATTGTATAGTGTGTGCGTGCGAGTTCAACCCAGAAGAACTCCAAAGCGTAGCGTTGTCTAAAATCAATGTTACTCGTTTTAAGATTTGTCAGGCTTGTTTAGATCAGTGTGATCCGGCTGAGGACTATCGTCAAGCACGCGAAATTGTTAGCTCTTACCTATGGTTTGCTGAAACTCGTGATCTATTCAAGGAAGCGTCTAATATTTTAGGAAACGTTGCTTCTACTAAGAAAAATTCATAATTGAATGATTATGACAGTCGGATTATTCTCTTCTTGAGTTTCCTCTTCACGCTTTTTAGGTGGCGGAGGAACGAGTTCGATGTGTAGAGGCTCTGGCTTCCATTCTTTCTTTTTCTTCTCGTGGATAAAAGGAAAGTAATCGGTCATTAAACCTCCGGACAATATGTATATGTCGGAATATTGGTATCATGATGTGTAGTTCATGCTCCAAGCTTGCCTTTTTGTATACTAAAAAACGTTGTATTCGTTGTCAAGGGGAAGTGCTTGTAACTGTTGCGGTTCTGTGTGAGTTTTGCTCCCTCACCGATAAGATTTGCTCTGTCTGTCTAAAAAAGACTACTGCATCTGTGCCTGCCAATCGAGGTTGTGGATGCGGTGGCAAGAAATAAGCTGGATATATAGGTAAGTGCATGATTATTACCAATAACGAAGAACTGCTTAGAGTTAAATGTGAAGATGTTTTATCTGAAGAGATTGGAACACTGATTGAGACTCTAGAAAAAGAATTGGATTATGCCAATAGATTAGGTAAAGGTGGTATTGGATTAGCTGCTCCACAGATTGGTATTGCTAAGAAAATTGCTATTGTTAGATTAAACAATGCAAAATTTGATTTGGTCAATGCTAAAATTCAACAGGGATTTGATCCAACTCTTTTTCAAGAGGAAGGATGCTTATCATTTCCGGGTCGTGTAGAAAATACCATCCGATTTCAAGAGGTTTATATTATCGACAATCTAATCTCTCCTCATCGTTTTGTGGCTACTGGGTTGTTGGCGGTAGTTTGCCAGCATGAATTAGATCATGTTAACTCTACACTCTTTATGGACCGTATGGTGCCTAAGCCAGTGACGGTCGTTAAAACAGCTAAAGCAGGACCTAATGATCCTTGCCCTTGCCTTTCTGGCAAGAAATACAAGAAATGTTGCAAAAGGTAATAATGACCGAAAAGAAATCTCCCGTAGAATTTAGTTCTGATATTCTGTTAGCTGATACTTTATTAAGATTAACAGCTTTAGAGAAGCTTTTAATTCAAAAGGGGCTCATTACTAAAGATGAACTAAATGATTTGACAGCTGTTTTGGTTGAGAATGTGACCAAAGTGATAATGGATAAGGTCAAATCATCTAAAGATTTAAATGATTTTGTGTCTTCTTTAGGTGGAGAAATTAACAAAGAGATTAAAAACTAATGTTCTTTATTACCAATGAAACGGATTTAAATTTCAATTGGAAAGAATATCCTGTTCAAGGTCTGTATTTTTATCGTTCGGATATGCCCTTTCATACTAAACTTATTGGTATTATCGATTATTTACGTAAAAAATACAAGCTAATTTGTTTTTATGGTATTGATGCTGAACAATTTAGTGGTTCCTGTATTAGGTTTGAAATTAATTCGGTTCCCACATTAGTAGTGTTAAAGAACGCCAAAGAAGTTAAAAGAATAGAGGGTTCAGTCAAAACGCGAGATTTTATCGACCTTTTCGATGATATATGTATCACATGAGTTCCCTAAATGGAGAAAGCCATGCCTAAAAAGACCGTTAAGACTACCAACAAGATCGTAAAGGCTACTAAAGCCACCAAAAAATCAGTAAAGAAGCCGAACCAAAAGTCTCCGAAGACCACAGTTTTAAAAGTAAAAAACTTTGGGTCTAAGGGAGATACCTTTACTGACGATACTGTCGCCATCGCCACCGCTCTCGAGAAAGCGGCTGCACGGTCGTCATATCCTGCCGTTTCTGTTGTCGTTACACCAGTCACTGAAGCTCAAAAGATTTGGGAAGAAATTAGATATCGTCCTATTGAGATGTTTGCACTGCCAAATCAGGTAGTAGAACAACACTGTACTCCATTTCCTGCTGAACCAAATAGGCTCTTTTTGACAGTTCGTTCTACGGCTACTTTACCATCTTTAGAGGTGGCTTGTGGTAAGGATTTTGTTGTAGAATTAGCGGACAAATTTGTTATTGTAGCCAGAGCGGTTGCCTCCCCTATCCCTCCTAAAAAGTAATCGAGAAAACATGTCAGGACCCTTTGATGAAGAACTAAAAGAACCGCGCGAGAATAAGGTTACGTTAAAAAACGTTAGCTCACAAAAATCTATGTTTGACGGGCAACCTAAAAAGCCAACTCAGCAAAAGTTAGATCAACAGGTGCATGCTGCCCAAGAGCGCTCATCATCTTATAAAGTTCGCGCCGCCAAATTGGCTCAAGATTTTGGTCGATTAATGACTGATAAAACGTTGCCACAGAACAAGAATATTTTTGCTCAAGAAGCCGAACGAGAAGTTTTAACTAATATGATTCAATTAGCCATTGAAATTAATAACGATCCAATTGAGCAAGAAGGTATGGGATCCCTAGGCTGGATTACTGTCTTATTCAAGACTTGTATGGCGCAGCGTGATCGTCTAAATTTATTAGAATATCAGATGTTTCAATTTGAAAAGAAAATAGATTCTACTACTCTCGTTGATTTTATAAATAAAGAAGTTAATAAGGCACTTGACAAGAAAAAGTCGGAAGAATAATATGTCTGTGACTACTCCCAAGGAGTTCCTTTTATCTCTCATTTCTGAGGAAAAAGAGAACTTTGGAAAATATACACAATCATGCGCTCAATATCAAGTCCAACCGGATCCATTGGCCCTAGCACGTCACCAGGGGAGACTGGAGATGTTGCAGAGGCTTTTACAAGAAAAGATCATTACAAAGAACTAATTGATCGGGCTAATACAGTCCCACTGACTCGTATTTTCAAGTGGTATCGTTTGCGTATTGACGCAATCAATCGTAAGGTTACATGCCCATTCAAATCTCATAAGGGTGGACGTGAAAATACAGCGTCATTTAATTATTATGCAGAAACCAATACTTTCTGTTGTTATGGTTGTGGGGTGGGAAATAGGCATGCACGTGGAGTAGAATTTGTAGCTGCCATGGATGGCATTTCTCGTGACCGAGCAGCTGCCAAAATTTTAGAACTTTTTCCCACCGATGTTGACGAAGATCAAATCGTCAGTCACCAGGATTTTTCTGAACGCCTGGAGATCATGATGGATTTTTCCAATCTCGTTAGAGAGTTTCATCAAACACATAATGACGAAAAATCGCAGAAATTTATCGAGGATATGTGCTGGGTATATGATCAGCACAACCTCAAGCACGACCATAGCAATGAAGCACTTCGTCGCATAGTTGAGCAAATAAAGGACAAGATCATTTCTTACACATGCTAAATGTAATCATCCTAGGCGATGTACATTTAGGTAAGGGTACCAGCATAGGTAAAGCTGTGGTGGGTGCTAACCTGAATAGTCGCATTGCTGACCAACTCAACCTTTTGGATTGGACGTTGGATAGAGCGTTAGAGCATCATTCGCAGCATATCATCATTACTGGTGATATCTTCGAGGATCCCAAGCCACATCCCACGCTTCTAACTTTGTTTGTTTCGTGGCTTAAGAAGTGTCAAGCGCACGAAGTACATGTCCACATTATCTTGGGTAACCATGATATTCTACGTAGTGGGTTCAGCTACGCCTCACCGTTAGATGTTATTGGTGAAGTGGAGTTAGATAACGTCAGTATCTATAAGGATATTGACACTGTGTTAATAGGTCGAACCGCATTCACTATTGTTCCCTTTAGAGATAGGAAGTCCTTTAGCGTTGCGAGCAACACCGAGGCTATTTCCATTTTGAGGGAAAGTCTTGTCTACGAATTGGCGGGTATTCCCAACACCTATCAAAAAGTACTGATTGGACATCTTGCCATTGATGGCTCTATCCCGGTAGGTGATGAAATTGATGATATCACCAACGAGTTGTTCTGTCCATTGGATATGTTTAGTGGATACGATTACACCTGGATGGGACACGTACATAAACCACAAGTGATGCAGAAGTCTCCGTACGTGGCGCACATTGGTAGCATGGACATCTCTAACTTTGGGGAGACCGACCAAAAGAAGTTCATCATCATCTTCGACTGCTACTCGCGCAAGCACGCCTGGACGTCTGAGTATTTGCCCACACGCCCACTTAAAAAATTGAGCGTGGTGGTGCCTAAGGACACTAAGGATCCCACCGATTTCGTACTTAAGGAATTGGAGAAAGTAGACGATTGGAGTAAAGCTATCGTGCGCCTAGACGTGTCTCTAGCTGCGCCTGAACTTCAGTCCATTAACAAAACGACTTTGGAACAATACTTGACTTCTCATGGTGCTTTCAACGTCACCGGTATTTCAGAGTCCAAGAAGATCACTCTTATCAAAAAGGATGATAACAACACCATCGATACCAAGATGGATGTGGCGACCTCTATCAAAACGTACGCCGAGAAATACGTGGAAGATAAGCTACGACCACAGTTCATCGAACTAGCTATGGATATCTACAATCATTACAAGTTAGAGGCGAAAGAATGAAGCCACTACGTCTGTACATCAAAGATTTCATGTGTTATGACTGGGTGTATATCGATTTTACGCAGTTTAGTTCTGCCCTATTAGTAGGTAAAACTGAGGGTAATGATGCAGAAGCCAATGGTGTAGGGAAGACTACTATTTTTAAATCTATCGAATACGTGCTGTTCAATCAGTCTAATTTCAATCTAGAGAAGATTATCCGAGATGAAGCTCCCGCTTGTAAAGTGGTATTTGACTTCATAGTGGAGGATAAGGAATACAGACTTGCGCGCACGCGCACGCGCAAGGGTAGTACTGATCTATCCTTATATGAGAGAACGCCCGAGATCGGACCCGAAGAAGAAGTGTTACACACTAATAGGTATGAGGTTCTTTTTGATGACAGGTTTTGGAAAGATTTATCTGGTCGTCGAGCTGCTGACACCGAGAAAGACCTATCCAAACTTCTCAAGATCAATTATAAGTCTTTCAGGACTTTCGTCCATTTCGTACAGAACGACTTCAATAGCTTAGCTACCGCTACGCCCGAAAAACGTAAAACCATTCTTAAGGATGCTCTCAACCTAGTGATTTATGCCAAACTAGAGAAGATAGCCAAAGACAAATTTATCTCTCTGTCCCGCGAGCTAGATCGTATACGTACTTTGGTAGAATCGTTAGGCGATCCAGAAGAAGAGCTGAGTAAATTCAACATACAATTAGATTCTGTAGAGAATGAATTAGTTGTACGTCAGGAAACATTACAAACCTTAAATGAATCTCTGAAGGAGGTAAATGCTAAAATAAGCAGTCTGATTATCCAGCATTCCGTTTTGGAAGGCAAGTTTTCTGCTCTACTGAACCGAGAGCAAACACTCATTCAAAATAAGGGTAGGTTAGAGATTTCCATCAAGGAATACAATACCAAGAAAACTAATATCATTCAAGATGCTCGCGCATTATTATTGGAGGTAAAGCAGCTAGAGAAAACACAGGCTCAGTTGGCGGCTATAGACTATTCGCAAATTGATATCTTGAACGAACAGATTGAACAGAAGAAAATATTGGTAACAGAACACAATGTTAACATTCAGAATAATATGGTTGCCTATGAAGAGTTGAAGATTCCTATGCCTACGGATAGTGTATGTAAACACTGTCGTCAGCCAATGACAGAACAGCATCGTCAAGAGTGTCGCGCTAAAGATCAGTCTCAGATGGCGGAACTGCAAATCAAGATTAAAGATGGCAAAGTAGCTGTCCATAAGTTGAATATGGAAATTCAGGCAAGTCAACAGACCATTAGTTCTCTTACTATGTCTAGACAACATTTGGAGGGCGTCAATACTAAGATCGTCACTAAGAAAAAGGAAGTAACTGATAAACGCGGTATCCATAATGAATATGCTACTTTATTGGGAAGATACACTATTGAGCTAAAAGACAAAGAAATTGAGATAGAGCAAGTACGGGAAGAATTAAGACAATCTTCTATTGAAGAAGCTAAGGTGCTGCAAGACAACATCAAGGTAGAGAAAGATAATGCCACCACGTTTTCTAGTAAGCTTGCAGTAGCTAACAAAGAAATTACCCATTTTACTAATCATAAAGCTGTTCTATTACACAGCATAGATCAGAAAAAAATGGACAAGCAAAAGAAAACTGACTTGTCTAAATTGATTAAAGAGCTAGAAGATAAGTTGGGTATGTACCCATTAGTTATCCAAGCTTTTTCTAGTATGGGTATTCCTAATCTCATCATTCATAATATTTTGGACGCTTTGCAACTAGAAGTTAATAAACTACTTGATCAATTCAAGCCGGGTTTGCAACTTTTCTTTTTTATCGAAAAGACTAAAGGCGATGGTACTGAAGCTGATACATTAGATATTACCTATCAAGTACATGGTAAAGATCGATATTATGAGCAACTCTCTGGTGCTATGCAGCTAATGGTACTATTTAGCCTAAAATTAGGTATGTCGTTTTTACTACAGAATTTATTAGGTATTGATATCAAGTTTCTATTACTAGATGAGTTAGACCAATCTCTCAGTAAAGGTAGAGTAGACGCTTTTGCCGACATTATTAAATTCCTACAAAAAGATTTCACTATCTTAGTTATTACCCACAACGATCGTTTGAAAGATAGATTTACCCACGCTATTCTGGTGGAGCAGGATATAAATATGGTGTCTCGAGCCCGGGTCGTTTCTCAATGGTAAGATTTTTATGGAAATATACTAATAATTGGATATATGTATTGCAGCTGCTCACTTCGTATCACAAAGATATGCAACTAATACGGCTACAAAGGATATAAAAATGACTAATTTAACACAACAAATTGTGCTTAAAATCAGCCCAGAACTCAACTCTTTACTCGACAAAGCGTTTGAAAAGTCAGTACAAGAAACTGGAAATCCTCCCACGCGCTCTGATTATGTGCGCAGCATTTTGGAGAAGCACTGCGTCAGCGAATTAAAACAATACAAGTCAGTGGCTAATTTTTACGTCAAAGATGAACTATTGAATAAAGTCATTTGGACACTCCTTTGCAGAATTTATCAGGGAAGCTTGCCACAACAAAATCCATTTAGAGCATTACATTTGACTGACTTTGTTGTAGGCGCCAGAATTGGTGTTGAAGAGATTTTTTATTATCTCAAAGATAGGGGTATCGTTGATTTAGATAAAGATAATAATGGCTCTCTCTCTTTACGTTTACGCGTTGCACCGTTGCAAGAAGCAATGCAGAGTGTATATTATAATAATATTCAGGAACTAAAAAATATTGCCAGCGACAATATCGTCTATAGCAACGAAATGCTCAATTTTATTAAGATGATTAAGTTATGGAACAAACCAGAAAATAAATATTCTGTTGGGGATATGTGCATGTTTTCTTTTCATTTACCGCAAGCAAAACCTAATTTGAGCAACAATGGATTCATTATAACCAAAGATTCTTCCACACTCATTCCTAATGAGTGGTTTGTCAGAGACGTATTGAATGATAGTCCATCAGAATATGCTAGACAATTATGGGATATTTCAAGAAAAGGTGATGAACATGAAAATGAATTGTATATAACTTATCCTGATATTTATATTGGTCAAAAATAAATATGTATAAAATATATGTTCATCAAAACAAATCCAATCTAAAAATTTATGTTGGGTTCACCAAAAATACTATTAAAAGATGGCGAGACACGAAGAGTAATGCATTCAATACAAAATTTAAAGAGTATAACGATCCGTTGTATCGTGCTATCCGCAAATATGGTTGGGATGGGTTTACCCATAATGTATGGGAAGAATTTGATAACAAAGATGATGCGTTAGAAGCAGAAAAATTTTGGATAGAGTTTTTTCGTTCTAATATAAAAGTGTATGGTAATGACTATGGATACAATATGCATGAAGGTGGGAATTTACCTCCTATCGCCAAACCTGGACAAGGTAAAGGCAGAACTCATTCATCAGAAACTAAACAAAAAATATCTATAAGTAAAATTGGTAATACTAATAGTTTGGGACACAAAGCATCTAATATTACTAAACAAAAAATGTCAGCAAGTGCTAAAAATAAACCAAAATCAGAAGAAGCAAAAAAGAACATGTCAAATGCAAAAAAGAAAGAAAAACATCCCAATTTTGGTAAGACTTGGAAAAAGATAAATGGTAAAAGAATTTATATGGAGAAAAGGTAATGTACCGCATAGCGATAACTGGGAAGGCAAATTGTGGTAAAAATACTTTAAGTAGAATGTTGATTAGACTTCTTCGCGATCAAAAAGGTCACTATATAAGTGCCAAACAATTAGCATTTGCCGATCCCATTAAAGAAATGATTAGGCAAATGCTTCCTACTTTACCTAAAAAATACCTTTATGGCCCTTCTAAATTTCGCAATGAATTTATTCCGGGTGCTTTTAAAGATGGTCAACCTCTAACTATTCGTCAGTTGTTAAAAGACATAGGAACTGAAATGGGTAGAAATTATATGCCTGCTGTTTGGTTAAATAATTTTGACTATCGTTTTGAACAAGTGAAACATCGTAGTATTGTTATAGTAACTGATGTTCGCTTTCGTAATGAATTTGAACATTTGCGTCGAAAGGGTTTCTATCAAATTAGATTGTATCGTAATACAGGTGCGTCTGCACCCACGGACGTACATGTTAGTGAGACCGATCAAGATTCTATTGCCGATCATGAATTTGATTATATATTACATAATGATTACGCTCTTCGAGATTTGAAAGCAGAAGTAGTCAATCAGATAATACCGAGACTGTACGATGTCTAAAATGTAATATTTTGGTATACAGGTACAATGAGCGCGGATCTTTTAAAGCAGGAATTTGTACCTAAATATTTAGAAAGTGGAGATGTTAAATTCTATCACTTTTTGCTGTTTTATGCTGTAAATAAGATGGTATTAATTGAACAGGGATTTGCTAAGTGCCTCACCCCTGATATTGCATTTTTAGAGTGTCATGATCAATTTATAATTCTGTATAGAAGAGAGGGTGAAGAGTATTATTTACATATGGCTCGTGCTTTTCGCAAGGCAGCACATAAACTTTATCGCGTTATGTTAAAGAAAAAATTAGCGACTTACAACCCACGATTTCTGAACTTGGTATGATATGGAAACGAAAATATGTAGAACATGTAAAATAGAAAAAGAGGTTTCGTTTTTTAGGCAGAGGCATAATAAAAAACGAAACAAAATATACCGCAATAACGAGTGTATTGAGTGTCAAAGATTATATTGGGAAACCGAAGAATATAAAAATAGTAGAAAAATTTATTATCAAGAAAATAAAATAGAAATAAATAAACAACATCGTGAGTATAATGTTCTACACATAGAAGAAAAAAAAGAAAGAAGTAAACTTTATTATCAAGATAATAAGGATTCTATAAGAATTGTTCAGAAACAATATATTAAAAGACGAAGAAAAAATGATGTGTCTTTTAGATTAGGAGCCAGCGTATCTAAATCTATCAATAGAGCCATCAAATTGAATGGTAGTTTGAAATCTGGGAAATCGACATTTAAATATTTACCATATTCCAAAAAAGACCTAAAGGAACATCTTGAAAGACAATTTGAACCGTGGATGACTTGGGATAATTATGGTATTTATGATAGTAATGTTTGGAATGATGATGATCCAAATACTTGGACATGGAATATCGATCATGTTATTCCTCATTCAGAATTTAAGTATGCCTCTATGGAAGATAATGAATTCAAACAATGTTGGGCTTTATCTAATCTTCGTCCGTTATCTGCTAAACAGAATTGGTTAGAAGGAATAAATAGATCTAGACATAAAGGTGATAGGTAAATGTCTCAAGTTATTAGTATTACAATTACAGCTTCTTCCGAACAAGTAGTATCCGGCATTCCCAAAACAGTGTCTATTAGTACCAATGTACCCGCTACTATTTTTTATACTTTAGATGGGACTGTACCTACATTATTCTCATCTATGTATGTTGGACCGATTTTTTTGCCATATGCACAATTTATTGTGACTCTTAATGTTATGGCAACTAATGGTACTGATTTTTCTCCTACCGTAACAGAGGTTTATCAAACCGATATGGTGGATGGTAACGTACGCTTGCCTCATTCGGGTACAGATGCCCAACCAGGCGGTTTGTTTCCTAATGCTTATCCATTTGGTAATCCGCCATTTCAACCTAAACAAGAATTTACTAATCCAGCCACTCAGGGTGTAACGGTTTACGATCCTACTCTACCAGCCACGCCAACCGGTTTTAATGCGGATGGTTATCCAACTGGTTTTACCAATCAACCTTGGAACATAGAAAATTATCAGATTCCGTACTCTACCACTAATGCTGAAGGACAAATGGGTCCAGGTATTGGGACGCTACCAGCTAATGTCTCCTACAACCCAAATTATGATCCAGCTTATGATGGTGAAGAAACCGAACAGTTTACTTCTACTTTTAATCCTAAAGCTTTAGTTATTTTTCAAGATTTCAGCAAAGAAAATCCTGATGACCCTCCGCAAATAAATCGTGCTAACTTTACTTTGGAAAATACAGAGCGAGCCCGCGATGGTACATATTACTTTAACAGTGGTCCCGATGGTGCCCCGCCCCCAAGTGGCACTTTTATTACCGCCAAGTACAATCCAAGAACTAATGAAATAACACATTACTATCGTGACTCTTGGTCAGGACAATGGATAATTAGCACGGCGCCATTTGTACCAAATGGTGGTGCATATGATGGTAATTTGGCCCAGATGCCGATTGCTTGGCAGGGACGCGTTTTTGAATGGATCCCCTTCCAGCGTAGGGTGTTATTTTAAGAAAATGATTATTAAATTTAGTTCTAAGATTGAATTAAATGGTTGGCATCAAAATAGTTCTTATATGGACCCAATTTATGTCAGAAAACTGATACCATATGAAGATTATGATGAAGTAATAGTAATATCAGTTAGACGCCATATAGCATCTATTGATAAATGTTATGCTAATTTCTATTCACCATTATCATTTTTACATAATTATTTCCCGCCCAATTTGAAAGAGCCTTTTTATATTGAGGGCAATCTAGATTTTGCTAAAAATTATGTTGATAATTTTTTGATTAGGATGAGTGGGCTCAGAGCTTTTCTCTGATTATAGTGATATATACGAAAGTATGACTGTGCCATCACCCGTATGTAAATTGTGTGGAGAGACCGATGTTTCTCAATTTCGCCAACGAACGATCAGTGGGAAAATGTATTATGTGAAATATTGTCGAGCATGTGAGGCAAAATTATCCAGAGAATATCATGCCGCCCACAAAGAAGAGCGCGCGCAATATCAAAAGAAATACATAGCCGAAAACAAAGATATAGTCAGAGAGAAGAAAAAAGAATACGACAAAAACCACTATCCCCTTATTAAGGAAGATAAGGCTCTTTATGATAAAGAATATGCTAAAAACAATAGAGATGTAATAAATAATAATAGAAAGAACAGAAGGAAAAATGATCCAACTTATAAATTGAGTCATTATATTTCCGGTAGAATACGAAAAATATTAGGCAAGTTTGGACACAAAAAGAAAGGTTCTTGTATTAATCATTTAGATTATTCTTTTCAGGAATTAAAAGAACATATCGAACAACAATTTGAATCTTGGATGAATTGGGATAATCAGGGCGTATACGATCCAGAAACCTGGGATGATAATGATCCTTCCACTTGGAAATGGCAATTGGATCATATAATTCCAGTTTCTACTTTTAATTATACTTCTATGGAAGATGAAGAATTTAAAAAATGTTGGGCGCTCACCAATTTGAGACCCCTATCTGCAAAGCAAAACCATTTAGATGGTGTGAAAAGAATTAGACATGGTAAATGATCAGTTAGATTTCAGATTAAGTGTTTCCAAAGTCAAGACATTTAATCAATGTAAGAAACAATATGAGTTCAATTATATTGTTAAACTACCAAAGAAAGATCGTGATTACCATATTTTTGGTAAGTTCTGCCATCGCGTGCTGGAAGTGTTTCATAACTATTATTTAGAAGGTTGCTTGTTACCTTACAACATGTCCATGACTGACGCTTTCAAGGTAGCTTGGGCAGAATTTAAAGACAAGATGACTCCCGAAATGAAGAAGGAGTGCTGGCAATTAGTGGATAAATATTTGCGCATCGTCAGTAAGAATAAGGCAAACAATTTGCCTGCCAACGTCATCGCTTGCGAAAAAAGATTTGAGCTACCCCTGACGGAAAATATTATTTTAAATGGAGCAATTGACAGAATTCAGTTGGATGCCGATAATGTAGTGCACGTTTGTGATTATAAGACGATCAAAAACAAAAAATACCTAAAAGACGACTGGTTCCAATTAATAACATATGCTTTTGTTATAGTCAACGAAGATCCGTCGATCGAGAAGGTGCGCGGTTCGTATATTCTTCTCCGACATGATTTTGAATATATTACTAAAGAATTTACTAAAAAGGAAATTCTCAAAGTCAAGAATCAGTATGAAAAATATGCAGAACAGATTTTAGCAGAAAAGAATTTTGAGCCAAGTCCGTCAGCTTTGTGCAATTTTTGTGATTTCTTAGATCACTGCCCGGCGGGCAAGAGTAAAGCATTTGGTCAAAGTATTTATGGTGAAGTAAGCTGGTAAGAGGGAATAATTAAGAGGGAATAATGGATTACGAAGAAGTTAAATTTCTTATTATAAACGGGCTTACTATTGAAATAGGCGACAAATTAGCTTGTTCATGCAAATATGAAGTAATTCGTTTGTATCCAGTTTGGCATATTGAAACCAAACAACATCTGCCAGAGCACCCCAATAATCACTTTATGTATCAGCAAATAATTGATGTAAATTGTCCTGTTCATAATTTAAGGAAATAAAATGGAAATCGAACTAAAAGAATTAGAACCGTGTAAATTGTCTGTCCATGTTAAAGCAAATTTTCTGGAAATCTCGGACAAAAGAGTAGAAGTAGAAGGGGCTTTCAAAAAAGCGCCCGTTCCTGGTTTTCGTCCTGGTAAAGCATCGGCTGATGCCATTAGAATACACTATCGTCAGCAAATTGAAGATTCTTTGAAAAGAGCTTTGGCAGAAGATGCCTATCACAATGCTATTTTTGAAAAGAAGCTGCGCCCCCATGGTGCTCCCAAGTTCAATAGTTTTCTATTGGATGGCGGTTCTTTTACCTGTGAGTTTGAGTTATTTACCAAACCAGATTTTGAGATTTCTCCGTATCAAAATATGGAAATACCCAAGCCCGTTGAAGCGGAAAATGCTACCGAGGTAGCGGAGAAAATGCTACAAGAATTGCGCGTACGTTTGGGCGATGTAGCGCCATATGCCGATACTGATTTCGTACAACAGGGTGACAATGTTATTTTGGATTATGAAGGATCTATTGATGGTGCCGCGGTACCGGGTTTGATGGGAACCGGAGAAATGATTACTATCGGCAATAATTTCATTCCAGATTTCGATTCTAACCTACTAGGTATGACCACGGGAGAAACCCGTGAGTTTGATATTCATGCTCCAACGGAAAGCCTACCTTCTATCGCTGGTAAAACAGTACATTTTAAGGTAACTTTGACTACTGGTGCTAAGACTACGCCCTGCCCATTAAACGATGAGTTGGCTACTAGGATGGGTAAAAAAGACTTTAATGAACTACGCGAGCATGTGCAGGCGGCTGCGACTGGACGTGTCGCTAACAATTTTAAGATGGCTTTGCATGATACCGTAGCTAAACGTTTGGTGGCTGACAATACTATCAATGTCCCTAATTGGATGGCTCTTTCTGAAGCGCGCTATCTGGCTCATCAATCTCAACTAAATTGGGATGTGATGGTGGATACTGATAAAGAAAAGTTTTTAGAGATGGCTACTAAGAATGTCAAATTATCTTTAGTTCTAGATAAAATTAGAGAGCTAGAAATAGAATCGCAATTGAGCGATCAAGAAGTATTTGAAATCATCAAAGAAAATTTGGCTAGAACCAAAGTACAGAAGCCTTTGGATGAAGTCATTCAAGAAATGAATAGAACAGGGTATCTGCAGATTTTGTTCTCTCGTATTAGAGATGAGCACACCATGAATTACGTCACTAAATTAATTAAGGTTATTGAATAACAGGAGTAATAAGATGGCTACCGTACAAGCAAGCGTGACTGGTTTAGCAAAGAAATGGGATGACATCATTAAGAAGATGCCAGAGTTCAAAGACGTGGCAGATGCTGCCAGTGTAGATGAATTGAAAAAGATTATCGTGGAATGTGAAGGTAACATTTACACGGTAGAGAAGGAGATGGAAGCCGATATGAAGTTAGCTGGCTATAAAGAGGCTGTCAAAGAGGCGTCTGCCCCTTATCGCGACGGTAAGAAAGCTCAACAAGCCAAGATCCAATATGCGCTCTTTCTTCTAGAAGGTAAGGGAGTGGATCTCAATAACAAGGATTAAAATGAAAGTTGAGAGAATTATTGTTCAAGCATGTTGTGGTAAGACCGGGATCGTTCTCAAAATCGACCGTTCTATTACCACAGAATTCCTCAAAGCCCTTATAGAGAAAGGTTTTACGGAAGCCCCCAACTTTACCAAGGCAGGTTTGCTGTATGTGGATAATCTGGACTTGATAGTAACGGGGTCGCTTGGGACAGATAGGCTCCACGTTAAGTGCAAGTATAAAGATTGCGATAAAAAACTTAATGAATTGGAGGGGTTACTCCTCCAAATGGAGTAATATGGCAAAGGGTGCTTCTATCAATGAAGTAAGAAAGAAAGTCACCAAAACCTATGAATTGATTAGTACAAGCTATCACGAAGCTGGTCATACTATATTTGCCTTATTTCATCGTATGAAGGTGAATTCTGTTTATGTTTTTGAACATAAGATATTAAAAAGAATTCACGGATTTACCCAATACGAATGTGGTAATTCGGAAGAAAATACTAATATTACCGCGCTATTAGAGCAAGAAATTGGTTTAAGTTATGCCGGTTTACTTGCTGAAAAGCATCATTTCAAGAGTATTTCTGGTTCTGACCAGGTACCAATGTTTATTAAAGAAGGTTCTTCCGACGATTTACTGGCTATCAGACAAATTATACAAAAGTATAATCCAGTTCCTGCCGGCAAGGAGCGCAATGCTTACAAGAAGAAGATAGCAAGAAAATCACTGACTATGCTAATAGAACACTGGGAAGCCATAGATTTAGTTGCCCATAGCTTGTTTAAGCATAAAAGATTGTCTTATCAGGATTTGAAGGTATTACTGACCACTAAGTCCCGCAATAGGAAGTTCTGGAAAGAGACATTCAAAGAAATTGACCAAATTTTTCCTGAATGATCTCTCCTTGACAAAAAAGATATAGAATTTAAATTGTCCATTTTAACCGTATTCCCTGGCACCGCATGCGCAGTCTATCTTTAGACTGAACAGCTCCAAGAGTGAGTCGATATGCATTTGTCATAATACACAACCAAACAGGTATAAGATGACCGATTTTGTAAGTCTTCATAATCAGACCGATTTTTCTATTCTTGACTCTCTTATTTCGTCAAAGGAACTATTCAAGAGAGCAAAAGAGCTTGGACAGACAGCAGTAGCTGTCACCGATCACGGAACCCTAGCGGGCGCTTGGGATTCCTGGAAGGCGTCCAAAGACACGGGCGTCAAATTAATTATCGGATGCGAATTCTACTTTACCAACGATACTACCAGCGTAGATGAAAAGCTGCGACACGTCGTTCTCTTGGCGAAGAATGCGGTGGGTTATCGCAACCTACTAACGCTCAATAAGAAGGGCTTCGACATCAACTTCTTTATTGGCAAACGTGTGTATTCCGTTATCGACTGGAAGATGTTAGAGCAGCATTCCGAAGGGTTAATCTGCCTGACGGCTTGCGGTAACGGTGTGGCGAGCCAATTGCTGATGAACCATAAGATGGATGAAGCGGAGAGCGCTCTATTGCGACTCAAGCAAATCTTCGGAGACAATTTAGGTATCGAAGTTCAGCCCAACAATATGAGGCGTGGCTCCAATATCTACAATGATGAAATTGATCAAACCTTTCTCAACCGACAACTTATCAATCTGGGTAAGAAGCACAATATTCGTGTGGTGGCAGCTTGCAACGCACATTACGTCAAGAAAGAAGACTCTGAAACTCATGATGTTTTTTTAGCTATTGGTGCTCACCAACCCATCTATTCTAACTTTCGTCTCAAGTATTCGGTGCCCGATTTTTATCTCAAAACGGGCGATGAAGTCAAGACTTTTTTTACCAGGAACTACGGCGAGGAAACGGCACAGCAATTGTGCGACAACACCACCTATTTCGCCAATTTGTGTGAGAAGCCAGAGTGGATTGACCCTAAGTTCTCCAATCCGACCGGTAAAGAGTTACCCGTCTTCCCGGTCAAGCAAGAGGCTGACTACACAAAGTTTAAGGAGTGGGTGGCGCGCCAACCATCAGACATTCAAAAGCTAGAAGAAGACAAACTCTTTTTGCGTTATCGTTGCGTAGTATTGTTCGACTCAAGAGTCAAGAACTTATCTGAAGAGCAGAGAAAGCAGTACGACGATCGTATCGTTGAGGAGTTGGATGTTCTAGAGTTCCATGGCTTCTCCAGTTACATGCTCATCGTAGCAGACTTTATTGATTGGGCTCGTCAGCACGAGATCGCGGTGGGAGAGGGTCGTGGCTCGGTTGGTGGATCCCTTATCGCCTTCTTGCTGGGAATCCATCAAGCCGATCCCATCAAGTACAACCTTATTTTTGCTCGTTTTCACAATAAGGAAAAGAGCTCCTTTCCAGATATCGATACCGATTTTGCGCCTTCTGGTCGTGAACGTGTACAGAACTATCTCCGACAAAAATACGGGGATGATCACGTAGCACACGTATCTAACGTCAATACCATCACGCCCAAGGTGTATGTCCGAGATATTGCCCGTTCTTGCGAACTGGGAGGCTCTAAGGACGAAGCCATCAGGATTGGCAATGACGTAGCTGATTGTATCCCAGGAGAAATTCATAACATCGATGACGCCTTGACCAAGGTGCCGTTATTCGCTGAGTATTGCAAGAAGTACCCAGAATTCATCAAATACAAGGATATCTGCGGTAAATACCGTGCCTGGTCTACTCATGCCGGTGGTATCATTATCTCAGCTCGTCCCCTAACTGGTTTGGTCCCGCTCCGCAAAGATAAGGATGGAGCCTTAGCTATCGAGTACGATAAGGATAAGGCAGAAGAAAATGGTTTGGTCAAGATGGATACCTTAGGACTATCCACTTTAGATATCATCGGTCAGGCTATGCAACTGATCAAGGCGTCGGGTAAAGAAATGCCGCCTGCGGTATTGGACTACGAAGAGTATGATGAGCCGACCTACAACACTATTTCTGGTGGCGATACCTTCTGTGTCTTTCAGCTCGGAACTAGCGGCGGCACTATCGATTTGTGTCGTCGCATTAAGCCTAGGTCGGTCAACGATATCAGCTATATCAACTCGCTCGCACGTCCGTCTGCGCGTGACATGCGTAACGACTTCATTCTAACTAAGGATGGTAAGAAGCCGTTCTCTTTATTGCATCCAACGTTGGGACGAGCTTTCAATAATACCTTCGGCTTCGGTCTATATGAAGAAAGCTTGATGTATTTAGCGCAGGACGTCGCCGGCTGGTCATTGCACTCTGCCGATCGTCTCCGTAAGCTGACTAAGGAGAAGGGCAAGAACCCCAAGAAGGCGCAAGAGTGGAGGGCAGAGTTCATCCGTGATGCCGTCAAGAACACGGTGCCGGAAGCTATTGCTCAGCGCATTTGGGATGAAGTGGTAGATAAGTTCCAAGGCTACGGTTTTAACATGTCCCACTCGGTCTTGTATTCTATGACTAGCTACAAGACCGCCTATCTCAAAGCTCACTATCCAGTGGAGTTTTTGCTCGCGAACCTTATGGCTGAAGTCAAGTCCAATGCCCCAGATGCTAAGGGCAACCTAGAAAAAATCAAAAAGGAACTGCGCAAGCACAAGGTCAAGATTTTTCCGCCTGATGTTAACAAATCCAAGCTAGCCTACACTATTGAAGATGAGAATAAGCTGATTACCGGCTTGGACGCCATCAAGTTCGTGGGTGAAGATGCCATCAAAGACATCATCGAGAAGAGACCTTTCAAGGACTTCTTTGATTTTATGGTGCGTGTTAGCTCTAAAGCAGTACGAGCTAATAGCATTCAAGCTCTTGCCGCTTGTGGTGCTTTGGACTCTTTCAAGATTCCTCGTAAACTGATGTTTTTGTATTGCTCAGACTATCGTAAGAAGCTTCAAGTGTGGCTCAAGAAGCACGATCCCTCTGTAGACACTTTTATTTATCCATGGCCTAAGGATGAGGAATGGAGTATACAGGAAATCTACGCTTTGGAACAATATTACTTGCAAGAGGCTTTTATCTGCAAACCGGCTCTCGCCTATAATGACTTCTTTAAGGATGAACATAAAACTGTAGCAGATATTAGAAAAGCTAAGGATAAGACTAATATTGGTTCTTTCAAGGGAATAGTGCGCGATTACTTTGAATTTAGGGTTAAGAAAGAAACTAGTAAATATTATGGACAACCAATGATTAAAGCTGCTTTGGAAGATAAGTTTGGTGACCAAGTAACTTGTACTATTTTCCCTGATAGGTGGCAAACAGTTCAAGATCGAATCAAGCAGATTAACAAGAAAGCGGAGTTTGGTATAGGTATTGCATTACACTTCTCAGGTAATACCAATAACTATGAGGACGACATGGGTATCATATTAGATACTTTATTCAATATCGCGGTTCCTCCCAGTATTCCAGCCGATCTTAAAGCTAAAAAAATTAACCTTAAAGAGGCTAAAGCTAAAATGACAGAGGTGCCCCCAAAGGATAGTAAGTGGGAAAAGACCAATGATCCCCAGGATTTATTTGAAGAAATTGAAGACGATCTTTATGATCGAGGATTAATAGATCTTGACAGTGAAGAAGATTAAAAATCTAACAATATTGATGATTTATTTTGGAAAATCGAGGATAATTTGATAAATAAAAACATAATCGATGATATATAAAGATTATGAAACTGATTGATGGTAACAAGAAAAAGTGTAAAAAATGTGGTCGTGTCAAAAATATTAGTGAATTTTCTAAACAAAATGAATATTATAGTGCTAGATGTAAATCTTGTCTAAATAAAAGTAAAAGGTTAAAATACAAGAAAAATCCCGTTCCTTTTAGATTGGCTGGCAAAACGTATCGTGATAGTCATAAAGATAATAAATCACCCTACAATAGACAATATTATCTCAATAATAGAATCAAAATTAGGAACTATCAAAATAGCTATTATGCCAATAAAATTAAAAATGTAGCTTATAGATTAAGGCGTAATATATCTAGGTTAGTGGCGCACATGCTGCATTCAAAAGACACTAATAAAAATGGTTTTTCTGTTTTACAATTTCTTTCTTTTTCGATTAAAGAATTAAAAGAGCATTTAGAGCGACAGTTTGAACCATGGATGAGTTGGGCAAATTATGGCTCTTATGATCATGATACTTGGGATGATAATGATTCAACTACCTGGACTTGGCAGTTAGATCATATTATCCCACAATCAATATTGCCTTACACGTCTATGACGGACGAGAACTTTCAGAAGTGTTGGGCGTTATCCAATTTGCGTCCGTTATCCGCTAAACAAAATTTGTTGGATGGCGCCACTAGGATACGTCATAGGTGATATATACGATATGTAATAATAACAAAACTCTTCCTAAGTAAAAGAAAGTGATATAGTTGATTATTTTTGTATATAAAACCTATGCATAGTAAGGAATAAAGTTATGCCAAAGATAAAATTAAAGGAATGGGCAGATAGACGTAAACTGTCTTATATTACTGCAAATAGACAATTTCACGCCGGTCTAATACCTAATGCGGAGCAACTTCCAACTGGAACTATTCTTGTAGAAGATGATTTAGACCAAATTACATCTGCTGCTTCCAACGATGCAATATCTTTGTTTTTAAAAAAGACTGTTGAATTTAGTAAGAATAATGCAACGGTAGAAGATTTTGCCGCTTATGTTATTTCCAATTTCAGTTTGAAGTTGGCTAATAATACGGAAGGACCAAAATATTCGAGACAAAAACCAAAAGCAGAGGATGTTCAAAAACATTTTCAACAGTTTATTCCGAAGAGTGAGAAACCAAAATCTAATTCATTCATTATGGATCCAGAAGCTTTCGAAGATATCCCAGCAACTAACTCTACAGTTTCTAGGGTAGAGATCGATCAAGAATTAGTAAGTCAATTTAGTCAAGCAGTTTCCAATCCAGTTAGCGCAGCCCCTACTCCCGGCGGCGTTGCTGGATCCATGAGCACTGAAGGCACGGTTACTCGAAGTGTTGATTTGAACACAACTCCACAACCAATCAACTATACCGGCTCTAATAATCTTGCTTTCAGTAGCTCACCCCTTTCAATGCCGATTGATAATGCACATGTAGGCGCCCTACTTAGCAACTACACTTTCCAGGTTGGTGTCACTCATAACGCCGCAGCCAACGGTATAGATACTGTAGCTAGCTACCTACCCAATTCCTCGGGTTTATATTTTACCAATATGTCTTCTGATCCAGATTCTACTGGCACGATCGGATCCACAGATTATATTAGTTCTGTTCAACCGATACAACAGGAATTACAATCAGTAAAGACCTCTAGTGACATTAAACTCAATCAACCACGCGCTAAACGTGGCAGAAAACCTAGTAAGAGATAAGATCATGCAACTCCCTCAATTCCAAACACCTGGTGTCTTTTTAAAGCGCTACTTTCAGAATAACCCAAAACAACTGAATAAATATGTTCAGGTTGGATTGGTAGCAGCTAAGTTAGTGGTAACTCCATTATCTGCAGTGCTAAAGCATCTCATTGAAGTGCAAGGGATGGATCCGAATACGGAATCAGGACGTAGAATGCGTGAAGACTTTCAAGAAGCTCTTAATCGTGCTTTGGGGCAATTACATAATCACGAATATGATAGTGATTTTGATTTCTCTTGGTTAAACAAGAAGTTTAAAGAAGCTCATAATGGTGTATTTCCTCTTGATCTAAGCAAAGATGATTTTAAGGAATTAACCGACGTGAGTCACCTCAACTCTCCATCGCCCGTTGTTCCCAATCAAAGTCCAGTGGATGAGTTAGCTGATCTCATAGAAGAAGATTTGGTTAATCCAATTGCTCCCGAACCTGCGGAGCAAGTGTGGGACCTCTATTTTGGCCACGATATCTCCAAATTGGAATTGCCGAATGATAGAAAACTAAAAGATGCCCTAGAAAGATTAGTTTGGATCGATAAAGATATCGAAGAAGAAAATGAAAAACTTGATCCTAAAGAGCTATTCGCCCGAACAGATTACCTTAAGAAGTTAAAGAAAGATCTTAAGCAATATGGTGAGTCAGCTCGTCCGCTCAAAAAAGGGGGCAAGATTCGTAGAACTAAGACTGGCAATACTAAAGCTGTTAAGAAAGTTCCCAGAAAGTCTCTTAAGTCGATTAAGAAGACTTTAAACAAAGGTATCTTTAGTCGTACCCCTCGCTAAAAGGGCATACAAGCAGAGGAACTATGCCATATAGAAACGTCAAATTACGCTCAGACAGAGGAAGTATCAGAAACTTACATAATGCTCAAGACGAGTATTTTGGGGACCCTACGCCCGAGGAATTAGAGCTAAAGAAGCTATATGAGTATGCCCAAGCTACTAAAGATAAGAGATTACAAGATTCTTTGGGTTTTATTGTAATGAATCATCCAGGTGATAGAGCAGCTTTTCCAATTAGCGTATATCGTCATCGTGAGTATATTAACTCTCTTAGTCAAGAGAGAGTTGATCAAATAAAGCAGATGAAAAATGAACTATCTGGTTGTTTCCCAACTAGATTTGAAGATTCCTCTCCTATTGAGAGACGATCACAATACAAACAAATTTTCTCTCGTGCAGCTATTGCCGCCCCAAATGAAATGATTAAGATGGCGGGCGCTAGAGTGAGAGTTAAACGATCTTTTAGAAGGACACCGTAACGAGCTGTTATAGATCCTGGGAAGAAGGATGAATAATGAAATGCATCTCATGTGAATCAGAAATCAATCCAAAGTTCAGGCACGCTATTGAACAAAATGTGTGTCCCTTCTGCGGTAGCTCTATAATGGAAGAGCTACTTAAAAGTTTATTAGTGTCTTTGGCTGATACTATGCAAAAAATGCAAGCATATCCTGAACAACTGAATGATTGGCTTCTCTCCAACTATAACTACATCAAGACAGATAGTTATGACCTAATTAGGTTTGTCTCAAAAGAGCAACTAAAGGATTTGAAGAAAGAAGTAGATGACGAAGATTTTTTGGAACGTAAGAAGAAAGTTATCAAGGTCAAGGTCGAAAATGGTAAGGAGGTTGAGGTAGTGACTGAGAAAATACAGTCAGATTCCAAAACCGCTGGCTTTTTCGAACGAGCCCAAATTATCAAAAGAGGCGAAGATGATGAAAAAGAAGACGTTCAACTTAACACCGTCAAATCCTCTAAGAAGCCCCGTACCTTTACCAGTGCTGCCGAAAAAACTCGATATCTTAAAGAAGTCAAGAAAAAGATTGAAAGCGAGGGTGCGCAAATTGCCATCGGGGAAACTGGTTTGGCTTCGATGATTGATTCGAAAAATTTAGAGAGTGCCGACCCTGAATTAGTGTCGGCATTATCGTCAGAGTTGAGCGACGGAGATATAATCACTTCAGCACTCCCCCCGGGTGGCTTGGACGATGAAGATGCTATGACCGATCGTATTTTATCTATTAATAGGGCGGCTGCGGGTAAAGGCAAAAGTAAGAGTAGTGAATATAATGAAGCTGATGTTAGGTCTCTTCGAGAGATGCATGATCGTGTAGCTAAGTCTAAAAAATCTTTCGAAGATGGTGAAAATCGTGGTGGTAAAGGTGGCGGGTTTTCTAGGGTGTAAAGATGATTCAAATTATCGATAATAAGAAAGTAGAGATGACGCCTGACGAACATCAAATGTATTTGAAGATCGTCAAGTCTTACACCACCATGACTAATAAGGGCGAAGATCTATTTATTGATTTATTCGAGACTGATGAGAATGGTATCATTATCTTCCTTAAGCCACCCTCTAAAAGACAGACTAGTTTTGAAGTATGGATGTTTTTAATGGCACTTTGTCAGCATCAGCACTTGCGTCAAATGTACAAACAGGTAGAAGATGCAATTCAACAAATGAAAACGAAGATGCAAGAAATGTCTTTTAAATAATTAAGTTTGTCGAGAAAAAGTTCGTTTAATTCAATATTATAGATAGGAAGACAGATGGCTCAACAGGTAAGGCTTGGTGAACTCCTCGGAGACACCATGGAAGAAGAGTTTATTAATTTTGATATGACGGAAATCCAGCAAGTATTGGATAACCTTCGAGATATTAGTGCAATCGATTTGGCTCACGCCGAACTATTGCAACAACAGTCGTTAAGAGCCGCAGATATTCTCATCGAATACATGGCTAAAATAGCTAAAACAGTAGGACATTTAGAAGCCAAAGTTAATAGCACAAAGAATAGGATCTCAATGGAGTACCAAGCACCTGAGGGCGCACGTACCACCTTGGATATGAAGAAATGGGCAGGAGAAACGTCGCCCGAAGTAGTTGAAGTGCAGACTAGGTTAGCCGCCGCCAAAGGAAGTAAGGTTTACCTGGACCGAAAATACGAGATTTTAGTCAAAGCCCACCATCATTTTAAAGATATTGCGGCGGGCATGCGTAAGACGATCCTTGGATATAGTTCAGGTACCTCGGAACCCACGGCATCAGGCTGGGAATAATTGGAGAGAAAATGGCAGATGGTAAGAAGGATAAGTTTAGCGAGTTTTTCGCAAGCTTTGCAGAATCGGAAGATCATTTAGATTTCAGAATTGCTCACGAAACTGTTGGTGAAAAAATTCCAGCTATTTCTACTGGCTCTTACGCTTTGGATGATGCCCTATCTTCTGGTGGGCTTCCTAAGGGAAGATTAATTCAATATTACGGACCTCCCGGAAGCGGTAAGACTCTAATGGCTTTAATCGCCATCGTAGAGGCACAGAAAGATGATCCTACTGCACAGCAGATGTTCATCGATGCAGAACAGACTTTTGATCCGAATTGGGCGGAGATTCTAGGAGTAGATACTTCTAGAGTAATAGTAGTTGATAGTGACACTGCCGCTAATGGTCGCAAATGTTTCGAGATGCTCTTGGGTGTTCCTAAGGAAGATGCTAAGACTCATCAACTAAAAGGTAAAAGCAAGCCGGGACTGTTTGATAATATTATTAGTGGCGATTTCAACATCAATCTAATTGTGTTGGACTCACTGGGTTCCATCGTCCCGCCGGGAGAAGATACTTCTGCAGTTGGTAAAATGAACATGGCTCTTCTAGCCAGATTTCTTACAACTACTTTCCGCAAGCTTACTTTGGAAGTGAATAAAGCGCAGGTTCCTTTCATTATTATCAATCATCAGAAAGATAACATGGATCCATATGGTGCAGATCATACATTCTCTGGTGGAAACACTTACGCACATACTTTGAGCGCAAATGTTTATTTCGAAGCAGTTCAACGTAAAGATGCTATGATCTTGGACGAGAAGGAAAACAAGATTGGGCATCCTCTTCGCGCTACTATCGAAAAGTCTAAATTTGGACCTTGGCCACGCAAGTGTGAATTTAAGGTGAACTTTGGAATTGGTGTTATAGATAAGCACGAAGAAATCGCACAGCTTGCTTTAGATTACAATGTAGTGACCAAGCCGTCTACCGTGTCTCACGAGTACGGCGACCGTAAATGGGTCGGTTTTCCTAAGTATTCTGAAGCTATCAAAGACGATTCGGTTCTGGCAGACGAGCTACTGGTTAAAATAAATGCAGCTCGTGAAGCTAAAATGGAAGCCAAGCGCCAAGAACAAGCTGCAAAGAGAGCCGCTTTTGAAGCGACTGTTGCAGCCGCTCCTGAAAAGAAGACCAAGAAAGGTAAGAAAGATGCCGACTGATATTGCAATAGGAACAGCTAATTTGCCAACCGGAACCCCAATACTCAAGAAACCCGTCTATCTAATAGTGCTAGTAGATGGTTCTGGTAAGACAGCGACAGAGACGAATTTTATTGCCACCGATCGTCCAGATCTATCCTACGGTTTTGTTTCAGTAAGGGGAATTTATTGCGAAGCTGATAAAGAAGAGATTGTAAAGAACTTTGCAGAGCTTGTTAATAAAGCTCCGAAAGATACGGTATTAGAAATGGTATTCCCGGCTCATAGAATTAAGAGCATCAGAAGTTTAGTTTTTAATGCTGTCAAACCTACTATGGTTAGTAGATAATTAAGAAAGTGAGATAGAACATGTCATCTAAGAGAAAGTCAACAAGTGTCCGTAGCAGCACCACTCAAATCAGCGTCGATGATGTTGTATTAAGTGGTATTCTAACGGTGTTGGTTAGAAGCGATGTAAGAGGTTGGTCTGGTACAATGACGGATCTGCAAACAGCTCTCGTCAGAGTATTGGGCAAGAGACGCTCTTTGGTTCTCCCTGGTTCACCAGGGGCTCTAAGAGTCGTAGTTAATAGGGTGGTCAATCGACTACGCACCCGTGGTATCAGCGTAAGATTTACTCGTACGCCTGATCATGCAAGAACTCGTTTCGTAAAATTTTCTAGATAATTTGTCGAGAAAAAGTTTAGCGCAATATATTTATAAGCATGACAAAAACATGCTCTAAATGTAAAATAGAAAAAGATCTATCCACTTTCTCAAAAAGTAAGAGAGGTAAAGGTGGATACAGAGCAGAGTGTAAAGATTGCGAAAAACTGTATCGTAAAATTAATAGTAAAAGAAGGCAGGAATATAAAAAGTCTTATTATGAAGATAATAAGACTCAAATAAAAGAATATCAGAAAAATAATCAGGAAGAAATAAGAAAATACAAACAGGAATGGTGTAAGAAAAATACTGAAAAATCTAAAATACATAGAAGAGCTTATTTGAATGATCGTTATAAAAGCGATCCACTTTTTAGATTACACAGGATAGTTTCAAAAGCAACTTATGAGAGCTTGCGAAAAATAGATAGTAGTAAAAATAATCAATCAGTTTTAAAGTTTTTACCTTTCGAATCTTGGGCAAAATTGAAAAATCATATAGAAAAACAGTTTGAACCCTGGATGACTTGGGATAATCAAGGTAAATATGATCCAAAAACATGGAACGATAATGATCAATCTACATGGACTTGGCAGCTGGATCATATCATCCCGCAAAGTAGGTTCAAGTATAGCTCGATGAATGATGAAGAGTTTAGAAAATGTTGGGCGTTAGATAATCTTCGTCCATATCCATCTAAACATAATGTAACAGAAAAAGATAGAAGATAATATCAATAGGAGATCAAATGAGTACATTTGGAGAAGTAAGCTGGAATGATGATGTTTTCGCCGGCGAAAATAAGAAACAAACAAATAGTAAGGACCTCTTCCTTCGTCTCAGTGATGGAGATAATGAGATGAGAATTGTCACCCAACCTTTTCAATACTTGGTTCACAAGTACAAGAAGGAAGGTGATGCTGGATTCGGACAGAAAATTAATTGTTCCGCTATTCACGGAAGTTGCCCACTCTGTGCGTTGGGTGATAAAGCTAAGCCACGTTGGCTGCTCGGTGTAATCAGCAAGAGTGGCGCTACATCTGGCACCTATAAGATCCTGGATATTTCTTTCGCTGTTTTCGGGCAAATCCGCAAGTATGCAAGAAACACCAAGACTTGGGGTGATCCAACCAAGTACGACATCAACATTGTCGTCAATAAGAACGCTGACCCAATCAGCTACTACCAAGTTCAACCAATTCCTAAGAGCGCACTAACTGCTGAAGAGCAGAAGGTTCGTGATGAGAAGGTGGACATGGATGACCTGAAGCGCAGAGTAACTCCACCTACCGCTGATGTTGTGCAGAAGAGAATGGATAAGATCAACGGTGTTGCTACCGACGCTTCTGTCAATGGTAAGAAGACTGCTGCTGCCTCAAAGGTTGCCTCTAAGGCTACTACTCCGGCAGTTAGCATGACTGATGATGAAGATTTGGAAAATTCTTTTCCATCTTATGACGAGCAACAATCATAAGATCGTTTCTGCTTCCTGAGTAAAAGGCTTCAAGGATAATACTTTGAAGCCTTTCTAGTTTTATCGATAGGAGTTAATGTGGGATATAGGACTCAAAGAATTACCGATCGTTTCAAATACGAAAGGGACAAAGAACGTAAACAGGAAAGAACAGAAAATCGTAATAAACAACATATGAAATTATGGAATGTGGCTACATTTAGTTGGATAGGAAAGTCTTTTGAAACTGTACAAAATCCTATTTTCATGTCTTTTGTTAGCACAATTGCTACATTTTTAGCCGCCTATTTCTGTTTTGGTCTCGTATGGTGGAAGTTTGGGCTAATAGCTTCTGCTCCTTATATATTACAATTATCCATTTGGCTGATAAGGAAGTTTGTTCTAAATGTCAGTCGCATGTTAAAGTGGTGGGATCGTTTTTATGACTGGTGTAATAGAAAAAATTCCGGTCTAGAATAACCGATTGTAGTATTTTCGGCAACTTCTACTAATATTTTTTCATCTGTGTATGATTAAACGAGTAATTAGCATAGGTGAGCCGCAAGAGCCACGACAATGTCCAGTTTGCAAAAGAAAATTGCCAATTCAGCACTTTATAGATACTGTCAATTTATTTAAGTTGTGCGAAGAGTGTCGAGAAAAGGGACGTATAGCTAATGCTAAAAGAAAAGAAGCACGATCGAAACAAGCCAAAGAGCATTATCAAGTTCACAAAGAAGATATTAGCAAACGCAACAAAGAGTGGCGAAAGAAAAACAAAAATAAATTAAGTGAGTACGAAAAAAGTGATTTCAGAAAACAAAAAAATAAAGAGTGGAGAGAGCAAAAAAGAGTAGAAGATCGTTTTAGATTTGTTTGGTACGCTGCGAAGAGACGAGCAAAAGCTGCTAACGTTCCCTTCACCATAAGTAAGCGGAATATTATCGATATATTCCCTTCAGATGGGAAGTGTCCGATGTTAGGTATAGAGCTACAGTTTAACAATAAGAAGTCATGCGATAACTCGCCATCCTTGGACAGAATTATTCCGAGCGTGGGATATGTGCCCGGCAATATACAACTCATCTCTTACAGAGCCAATAGGATCAAGAACGATGCTAGCCTCGAAGAGCTAAAAAGTATTGTAGCTTTTCTTGAGCGAGGCGTCAAATGAAGAGAGTGCTTGGCTTCGACGTGTCCAGCTCGACGATCGGATATTGTGTATTAGAAGTTAGCGATAGCAACGATATTCAATTCATTTTATGCAATTATATTAAGCCTATCAAGAAGGGCAGTATCATTGAGCGTATAGTGCATACTCGTGATGTTATTCAGAGTATTATTGATCAAGTAAAACCAGATTATATTGCCATTGAAGATATCATTCAATTTATGGCTGGTGCATCTACTGCAAAAACAATTATCATGTTGACCAGTTTCAATAGGATGATTAGTTTAGTAGCTTATGATTATTTGAAGAAATGTCCATCACTATATAGTGTTATGACAATTCGTCATGGGTTAAAAATTAATAAGATTTTACCTAAGAAGGAAGAGATTCCTGAATTGGTAGCTAAGCACCTAAAGATTACGTTTCCCTATCTCTTTAACAAAAAGGGCAAAATTAAGGTGGAGAGTTACGATATGGCGGATGGTGTAGCGGTAGCACTCTACCACGCTCTCGTTCTCACCCAACGCATTAAGGTCAAGAAAAAATGAAATTATCTGAAGCTTATTCAATATTAGAAATACCCCAGACAGCCACGCCAGAGGAAGCTAAGAAGAAGTACCGAGAACTTGCTAAAAAGCTTCATCCAGACGTCAATAAAGCGCCCGATGCCGAAGCCAAGTTTAAAAAGATCAACGAAGCCTATCAGATTATTGAATCAGGTGAAGAGACCGATCTTCCTACTGGTAACCCTTTCAATCGTAGCTATGATCCCTTTCGTAATCCATTTGATCCTTTTAGTTCATCTAGAAAACAATATTATGCTGGAAACATAAGTGTTCAGCTTACCATTTCTTTTAAAGATTCAGTTCAAGGAGTAAAGAAGGAAATAAAATACTCTCGTCAAATCAAATGCCCACATTGTCATGGAAGTGGTAATAAGCCCATTAATAATGGTTGTAAGAAATGTAGTGGTCGTGGTCAAACTACGGTACGTCAAGGTGGAGCAGTTTATATCCAAACTTGCTCGGAGTGTATGGGCAGAAGCAAAACTGTTCCCTGTACCGAATGTAATAATGCTGGCGTATTAAGTAGTGAAGCGTCGGTACACGTTTCGATACCCCCAGCGGTCGTAGATGGTAATATTTTGCGTCTTCAAAGTATGGGTAATTTTGCAGGAACCTTGATGGGGCTACAAGATCAATATACAGACGTGCATGTACATATACACGTGACTCCAGAAGAGGGTCTAAAACTAGTAGGTAAAGATATAGTGTCAGATTTAAATATTTCTCTATTAGATGCTTTGCGTGGTTGTACTCGAAAAATCAAATCTATTGATGGTAATATGTCGATAACAATAGCTGATGGTACAAAAAACAAAGACGAAGTAGTTTTATCAGTAGGAGATAATAATAGTGTCAAGCATCGCGTCATTATCAATGTAGAATATCCTATCAATTTGGACAAATTGATTGATGTCTTACTTGAAGAGGAAAATTAAATGCCATTTAGTATGAATTGTACCAATAAGGGATGCCATAAAGTAATGGAGCCTTATATTGATCCTAAAGATGATAAAGTCTATTGTTCTGCTTGCGACAAAGAAATATCTAATGTTACTCATTTTGCTAAAGTGCAAATGAAGACCCTCAGACAATTTAAGCAAAAGAAAGTTATTTCTTTTGCTGTTAAGTGTCAAAAGTGTGGAAAAGAGGATCGTCCTAAGTTAGTGGGTGAGGATATAGTATGTAGGGCTTGTAACAAGCCGCACGAGCATCTTAGTGAACCCTTTAAAGTGATGCTGAGAGATAAACTTAGAACTGTAGCACAAGACGTTTAAGAAAGTCAATTATGTTCGACAAAATCATTGAGTCTTGTCGTTTTCTATTAGAAAATTATCCGGAAGCGCAAGAAGTGAAATCCTATTTAGATGTTCGTCTTGGCCACGCAAGTCAAGAACTCTTTCAGTTTGGATATTTTCCAAACACTGATCATATTCGGGTTTTAGCAGATTTGGTCGGTGAAGATACCTTACTTAAAGATGAATTGCTGTATTATAAATACATGGAAGACTCTCTTTTTCCTCGACGTTTCAAGTTTTGTTATTTTGAACAGCATCCACTTATTATGCCGTTCCGTGATCCCTATGGAGAGATTGTTGGAATAGTAGCCAGAACTTTACTTCCCGAAGATGAAAGAAAAGCTAAAAAGATAGTTAAGTATAAGAATACAAAGAACTTTAAGAAGGGATATCGTGTTTTTGGCTTGTTTGAAAATAAACAACACATCATAGATCAAAATAGTATTTATATTGTAGAGGGACAGTTTGATGCTATTAAGGCAATGGAAATAGGTTTTAGGAATATTGTAGCTATAGGAAACAATAATATGACTTCCTATCAATTTTCCGTCATTAGCAGATACACTAATAACATATTTTTGTTATTAGATAATGATGAAGCTGGCGCATTAGGGAGGGAACGCACGTTACATAAATTTGGCAGTTTAGCCAATATTCGTAATTTTTATATTCCAGAAGCCTACAAGGACGTAGACGAATACATTACCAAAGAAAAAATTGGTGATTACGCGAACATGTCGTTTGTCGTTAAAGACTAAAGAGGTAATATGTCAAAAAAGTTATTAGCATGGGAAGAACATACCAGACAAAATACAATAGATGGTCAGCCTTTTGGAGGAATGATTACTTATTGGCGCCGCTGCGACGAAAATGGAAAAGAAATAATTTATCTAAGTCCAGAAGGAGTAAAACCGTCACAATGTTGGGCTTGGATGTTTTGTGATTTTGGTTCCAGGCTTTGTGGTAGCTGTGATGATTTTGAGTGTGCGAAAATGGGTGCTGACGAAGTGGCACAACGATTAGGTTATGAGGTTGAGATAAAAGTGGGTGTTTTTAGTAAAATACGAAATGTGTTAGAAGAATTACTTGAGTTTAGGTTTTGAGATAAATCGTAGCGACCGATACCAAAGGCAATAACCGTGTTATATAATGTATAGGAGATACTATGCATTATATTTATAGAATTACTAATACGGTTAATGGAAAAGTTTATATTGGTCAAACCAACAACCCACCCCTACGATGGTCGCAACACAAGTCTAATGCTAAATATGATAGAGGACATCAAGTTATTACCCGAGCTATCACTAAATATGGAGCTAATGTTTTTGAGTTTGAGGTTATAGCTACTTGTCGCACACAAGATGATGTTGATTTTGTTGAAGAGCAAGTAATACAGGAATACGATAGTCGTAATCCAGAAAAAGGATATAATGTAGATGTTGGCGGGAACACTTCGCCAAGAACACCAGAGATTGTAGCAAAAATATCTGCTGCATTAAAAGAACACTATCAGTATAATGAACATTTTCTTAAAGGAAAAATTCTTCCAGAAGAATGGAAAGAGAATATGTCCAAAGCTGCTATGGGTAAGCCCGGCACTAATACTGGAAAAACTTTTGATGATGAGTGGAAAAATAAAATCTCTAAATCACATGCCGGGAAAGAACAAAAATCAAGAAGACGATTTTCAGAAGAAATAGAAAAAGAGATATGTAGATTGTATACAATGGATAAATTATCTACTTACTCTTTAGGAAAGAAATTTGAAGTTCAAAGAACTACAATAGCAGACATTTTGAGAAGACACAACATAGAAACTAGGCAATCAAATTATACTGGTCATTCTAATAACTGTAATATATTTACTCTTGAACAGGAATTAGAAATATGCAGATTATATCAAGAGGGAAATATCTCTAGAACTGAATTATATAAAAGATTTGGTTGCGGTAAAACTACTATTAGAGATATCTTGTTAAGACATAACATCAAACTATAAGGATGATTATATGACTAATAGTTATTATAAAAGAAAGAATAGATCAGATTCCTATCAGTGGGTTTTGCTCGAGACAGTTTGTTCCAACGACATGATGGAGGCTTTCTGCAACGAGGATAGCATTTATAATCGTTTGACCGGAGGTTTCGTATATGACGAGAGAATGTTGGAGTTGGAAGACCGACTCAAGAAAGAATTTTGGAGAGTGGTAGATACTCTATTAACACCAAGACAGAGAGAGGTGATTCGTCTGTATGCGGATGGTTATACTCAAATGGAAATCGCTAAGATGTTAAACGTGAACCAAAGTTCAATTACGAAAAGCCTAAATGGTAATGTCGACTATAAAAATGGGAAACGGGTTTATGGTGGGGCTAAGAAAAAAATTAAAAAGATTCTAGAACACGATGATGTAATTAAAGGCATACTTGATGAAATGGATGCTTTACGTGACGAAAAGTGGTAATTCGGAAAGTTCGTATCGATTTTGGACGTCCTGTGGTAATATTATGAAATTATCTATTAGTAGGCAGGCTACTAAAGTACAGAATATTATACCAATATTTATCTATTTAAGATAGAGCACCTTCTGTACCATGGGAGACATGATGTCGAAAAATACGATAGATTATTCAGCTTTAGCCCAACAACTTACCAAAAAAGCCTATAAACTCGCTGATGTTAAAGATCAGATTGAGAGTGTGGCTTTTGATGTAGTTCGTTTCAAAGATGGTGATAAAGCTGCTCAACTTTGGGAAGTTCAAAGTGCTGACGACGGTGACTATATTGTCGCCCTATATGAAGAGGGCGAAGAGGTTGCTAAGACCGCCAGTGAGTGGAGCGTAGTCATTACTAAGACCGCCGGTGTACTACAGGTTTCCTACAAGGGAGATCCGTTGGTTCGTTTGCCATTTACTAAACTTGGCATTCCTCGCGACCAATTAGGTAAGGTTCCCCAATATTTACCAGAAAAACTAACTTCTAACAAGAAATTGGTGAAGGCTCTGCTCAACGAGCTATCTGCTGAAGCCAAGCACGAGGTATTGAAGAAATACCCAGAACTGGCATAACGGAATAGGTGTATAAATGAGTCTCGACAAAATTCAACAACTAATCAGTAATTTGGCAAAATCTGTAGAGAATAACGAAAAGTTAGCCACTCCGATCTTGGCTGCCAAATTAGCCAAGTGTGTTGTCGCCCACCCTCATGATCAAACTATCGGTATGATAGCCAGAGTTGTGAAGGATATGGCTGACAAAAACACACTTTTCATCCGTAAAGCCGAATTCAAAGACTTGGCCAGAAGATTTCATTCTCGTAATAGCAAATTTGCTGAGCTATTTGAAGAAGAGCTGGGCGAGACTGCACCAGAACCAAACGTTACTACTTTTCCGCGTGATGAGGCTGTTCAAGCTAATCCATATCATGTCGGTGACCAAGTGCTAGCTAATGCGTTAGAAAGCGCTTTTGATAAACACCTTCCGCTGAAGATGTACTCTCAACCAGTAGCCGATAAGGCACTGAAATCCGTGGGTAATACTCTGGAAGCTTGGAACTTATCTCCTACTGCCCTAACTGTCAGTGCTGGCAGCGATAAGTTTATTGTCATTAAGGCTGATTATGAAACTCCAAAGGGTGTCACTAGCTTCTTTGTTCCCGTTGAGGTTCATGGTAAGGATATTGTCGAAGCATCCGTCTTCATGGGTAATGCTGGTCCACAAGAGTTGAATCATACCACTATCAAGGCTTATCTTACTACTTTGGCTGGTTCCAAACTCAAGGTAGATGCTGTCAGCATTCTCGGTGTTTTGACCAAGGCTGCTTCCGAGCATCGTGAAGTTAGCGATGCTGAATTGGCTTTGACTCGTTTGACCGCTAAGCGTCAGGGCAAGTCCGAATTTTTCGAGGGCTCCGTCGTGGGCCAAAAGATGGCTGAGGCATCTCGTAAAGATGTTCAGCTACCACAATTGGAAGAATCTAAGACTTTTGAAGAGAAGTTCAATACCGTTCAAGGTTTAGCTGCATGGCAGTTCGGTACTGATAAAATCAATACTGCTAGAAACCACATCGTTCGTGAATTGGCTACTTTTGGTCATAAGAATCCACAAGTTGTAGTGACTGGTCATGACGACCACACTCTCTTCTTCGGTGTTTCTATAGATACCGGTAAGGTGGCTTTCACGGTCCCAGTAAAGGTTGCAGACGGAAAGTTAGTCAAGCCAACAGTCATGTTGTGCAACGGTTCGGTTTCTTTCTTCAGTCAGGCTGGTGTTAACCAATTTGTAACAGAGAGACGTATCGACAATAAGGTAGCTGCCGCCGCTTCTACTATGTCGGCTCTCAAGCCAAGTGAAGTTATTGCTAATTTGCGTCAAGCAGTTGCTGAAGCTAATTTTGAAAAAGCAGAAGACGCACTTAATGTGTTGGCTAACTCCGGCGATACTAAGGCTTACGCTACCGCATTCCAAATCTACATGCACGGACTAGCTGGTCACACGCCAACCGAATCCAAGTGCAGACACGTTGTCAAGAGTGCCAAGACCACTGTTAGCGAGTTCCCAATTTGCGCCCAGACTGGCTTGCCAACCAACAAGGTATACCAAGACAAGGATGGTAACTGCCGTCCATTGTTCAGAAAAGATATGAGCGAAACCTACGAAGGTGCGGTTTTCAATAACGCCAAAATCTTCGGATAATTCATGCAAAAGGTAGTCCGACTGGCCCAGCTCTTGGAATTAAAGTACGGGCTTCAGTCCAAGGCTGCTAACATATCAGAAGATCGAATAATCGCGGAAGTCAAGCGTGATGTGCTTGATGCTTTCCGTAATTACTTTTCGCGTTCTGCTAGGGACTCTATGTTCCAATATGCGGCTGACCTGGGTGAGGCTCAGTCTTCGGAACTAGTGTACAAGATGGATAAGCTTGTCAAAGATCTTGACAAGCTTAAGCCACAGAAATTGATGGAAGCGCTTAACGATGTCATCGGGTTGATATACCAAATGAAGCAAGACCCAACTAGAGCGGTTCGTAATGTCATTCATGATAGCGTACCGGGAGGTACGGAATCGCAGCGTAATACTCGTCAACGTTTATTGACCAAATATGAACGCTCTATGTCCATGGCATTTCCAGCTTTACAAAGGGCTGCGATTAAATTGCAAGTAATAGTACCAAATGTGGCAATTCACGAAGGCAAGATATCTCGTGAACGTAGCGAATTATCTAAGCAGCAGTTAATCGATTTTATTATAGCTACCCCAACTTTCAAGACCTACGGCGTTGATTCGTTGGATGTCATGGAAGAATTCCTTTCTGATCCAGAGATGAGGCAGCGCCTTATTACTTTGATTAACGCTGTCAAGAGAGGGCACATTCCATTGGACGGCTCTCAAGTACAAGAGTTTGCTCGTCAAGTCAAACAGCTGCATAACCAAAGAAAACAAACTAACCTTCCTCAATTGGAAGAATCAGAACCGCCACCTCAGCCGGAAGCGGGAGAGGAATAATCTGGTATTCTGTATCATACGGGAGAAACTATGAGAATTTCTGAAATGTTGAACGCAATGGCTGCTTGGTTGGAAAGCCCGACTAACGAAGCCCTATTACTTGCAGAAGAAGACGAACAATGCCTCAAGGTCGTGGCTGAATCCTGCGTCCTAGCCGCCGCTTTATTGAAAAAAGCTGCGGATGAAGTAGATGTATTGGAGCCATCCGAACCATCGAAAATCACTCCAGAATCGGTACAAGAGTTAGCTAATTTGGCTACTGCCCTCGATTCTTCTGACGATCCACAACTCAAGAAGCAGGCTTCTGTATTGGATGAATTGCTCTTGACTATTGCTGCGCCCCCAGGTGCGCTCGCGGAAAAGAAAGCTGCCGATGATTATCGCATCGAAGAATTACGCAAGAAATATGAGGAACCTCGTAAGGAACTGCATGCTCTCGATAAGACTTCTGATTCCCTCAAGGCTATCGACAAAAGCAACATGACCAAGCAATACAAGATTTTGGAAGCTCCCCTTAGTACAAGAACATGTCCAGATCATCCGGGAGCACAAATGTCTAGGGTAGGAGAGCATGTTTTTCAATGTGAGTTAGATAAAAAAACATACAATTACGAATCCGGATATGAGCTACAAAATGGAGAAAAAGTTCCAGGTGGGGATGTCGCAAATCAGACACAAGGTTTGAGCACTCCTTTTCATGCCATATTTGACGATCGCCAGGGACGTTTGGGATACAATCGTGCGTAATCGTTGATATATTTGTGGTTATGAGCCAAAAGCGCATTCAATGGAATACTCAATTATTTGTGGAACGGTCCGCCGTCATCCACAATGGCAAGTATAAATATCCAGAAACATATATTAATGCATTGACACCGATTGTAATTGAGTGTCCTATACATGGTCATTTTAAGCAGCAGCCACGACACCATTTAAACGGTCGTGGATGTCCAACATGTTTCCATGAAAAATCAAGAAGTACTATCGATGATTTTGTTGAAAAAGCAAATGAAATTCATAATGGAAAATATACCTATCCTTGCAATTACATCAATTCTCGTACGTTAATAACTATTAGCTGTCCAATACATGGTTTGTTTGAGCAGAAGCCGCCTGTACATTTGGAAGGAAAGGGGTGTCCTTCTTGCGGAGATATTGCGAGAAGCGAATTTATTATGCCAATTATTTCTAAAATGGAAATAGACTGGCTCGATTCTCTTGGAATACCGCAAGAATATCGTCAGGCATCGCTTAAAATTGGTAGGAAAATAATCAAGGCGGATGCTTTTGTCCCGCCTACTAATACAGTTTATGAATTTTACGGTGACTATTGGCATGGCAACCCATTAAAATTTTCTTCTCATTCTATAAATTCTGTTAAGGATAAGACATTTGGTGAGTTGTACCAGGCTACCCTTGCTCGCGAGCAGCTTATTGTTCAGGCTGGCTATAAAATCATATCTATATGGGAATTAGACTGGAATAACCAATGAACAAGAATGCACTTAAAAAAGTTTTAGAGCATCCCGATCGTGACGAAATTATTGCTAAACTAGTATTGGATGTTTCTCCTAAGGATATCAATGAATGGTTAGTCAGCAAATATACTAATGTTAGTGAAACAAAGTTCGTTATTGCTGAAAAGTCTATCAAGACTTTTAAAGATAACTATCTGGATGTCTATTCTTTGATTCAAGAAGATATGGCCAAGACCAAGCAAGCTGTGGCAACTTCTACCGAAAACCAGCTTGAATTAGCTGTTCGTAATAATTCCACTTATCGTAGTAAGATGTTAGAATTAGCTGGTAAAGAAATAGATGTGCGCCAGATGGTGGCTCAGCTGTGTGTGGCTATTGAGACTCGTGTGGCTCAAGTATTTGATGAAATTCAAGAAAATCCTCGAGATATAAATACTAAAGTTGATCGTCTCTTGATTGATTACGCAGAGGTGTTGGGTAACATACTAGAAAAGTATTATAAATTCACTGAAAGTCCATCCGAGATTTCTATTCAGAATAACGTGACACTTCAATTTATGGATCAGCATATTTTGGTATTGCAAGAGGCAGTTCGCGAAGTTTTATCCGAAATGGATCTAGAGAGTTCTATGCTTTTTATCGAACGTATTCAGATTAAAATGGCTAAGCTTAAGGCACCAGAGAAGGAAGTTATACCCAATACTGAGATCAGATTAGCGGAGGCTAAGCTGCTTAATGAAACTATTAACAAAAAGTTAAACGAGTAATATGTCAAAAGAAAAGAAGCCTATCAGAGACCCGCATTCCAAGAGCACGTTACGTGATATCGTAATGAAGCCTAGTAGTGGCGTGTTTGATATGGCAGGGATTGAAAACCCAAATGAGTTAAATGAAAAAATCAAGAGGCTCATCAAGTTTTTTGAAGAGTATGGTATTGATTATAATAAGTTAGACGAAGAAAATGTTACCAAGATTGCTTATCCTAACTATGATCAATATATGCACATTCCTGGTCAACATAATTTGAAGAGATGGTTAGAAACAATTAGAAATATTTATGTTAGTGAGAAAAGTGGGCTAGATCGTGCTAATGCTGTTCGTCAAGCGACCACTGGTTGGAATTTAATGGAAACTTATGATTTCTTGAATTGGATGAAGTTCTATCAAGAAGGAGCTCACTTGAAATACAAAACAGCACAACTTTGGTATGAAAATGGTCAGCCAGGTTACTTTTTACAGATCAAACCAGATCCTACTAAACCAGAAGAGTCTGTAGTAGATCATCATGCTATTCGTGATACACAAGAAGACATCGAACGTCAGGAAGATAGGAAGCGTATCATTGAGAAGCAACGTCAAAAGATTATCGGTCGTTTAGATTCTGCTGAAAAGTTATTACGCTCTCCTGAAGGACAAATGTTTGCTGGTCCTGAATTAGAAAATCTTATGGAAGCTATTTATAGTTTGAAAAAGAGAGTGCAGTTAGTCAATAAACTCAGCACTTCTACTCGTTTGTATGAAGATATGATTGTGCGCGAAGGTAATGTTTTACGTCGTAAGGGTTTTATCAAAGCTGCCGAAGTACTATATTCGGTAGCTCAAGCTAATAATCCACCTCCTCCAGGTATTGGTAAACCGGGACCTATTGAAGCATTACCGCAACCAGTTCCACCAGATGATCCATCTGGCGCTGGACATCCCGGTCTTCCCGGTACACTTCCATCTTTGGGACCGGGTATGCCACAAGCTCCTAAGAGCCCACCTTCTACTAGCGAGACACAACCAGTCGACTTGAAGCCAGTTCCAGTACCAGATGGCACTATCGCTCAAGGACCGCCTTCTCCTATGCCTGAAAGTGTGCCCAAAGGAATCGCAGAATTTCTTGATCAGACCGAGACAGGCGGCAAGACTACCCCTGAGGAATTGGGCGCAGAGGACAATCTAGAAGTGCAGGACACTTTGGAAGTCGAAGATGATCAATTAATGGTAACAGAAGCTCAAATGGCACCACCAGGTCCAGTAGCAGAGGATGTTCCAATGACCACGGCTCCCCGTCGTCTAAAGCCGTCTGTTTCACCGCCAGTCGCGGAGAAACTACTTGAAGTGACTGAAGATACTCCTCCAGCCAATGAAGCCGGGGTGGAACAAGCTGCCCCCGCAGCTAAGGATTTCGATCGTATTATCGATTCTGCTCTAGCCAATGTGACTGTCAATGATGTGGTAGCTAAACTGGAAGATATTGCCAAAATTTTCAAGACTAGAGAAATTCCTCGTCAATTAGCCATGGTAGATATGATGTTAGATAGTTTAAATTTGGCCTCTATGTTTCCTACTCTTTCCGAAGCCATCAATAAATCTCTCGAATCTAATAACTATGTCTCTACTCGTTTGGATGATATTATTGCTAGACTACGTGGAGCCATGGTTAGTAAAGAAGTGGATCTCAAGGGAGGTAGCAATGCTCCTCGCGCTGGCAGTGTAGCCAAAAATTTACAAGATCAAGCCGATAAAGATGAAGCTCGTAAGAAGATGAGAAAAGACCAAGAGACCGCTGAACTAGAAGGTGGCGCTAAACCATCTCCTCAAGTAGAAATTGGCGAAGACCTAGGTGCTCAACCTCCAGCCGCTCCGGCTCCACCACCTCCACGCCCAGTAGGCTAAATCAAAGCAAATGAATGAAACTACGCGAACTACTTCAACAATTAGTGGCAGTTCAAAAAGCGATAGGCGCCTCCACGCCCTATATCACTGGAGGAACACCTCGCGATAAGTTTATGAATCGATTAGATAATGTAGCCGATATTGATATCACCACTGGTGATAAAACGGTAGATTATCTGTCGCAAGAATTTGCTATTCAATTACGTAAGAAATACAACGTCACCCGAAAGACTATGGACGATGGACATAGTACTATCTTCATTGGTAATTTGAAGGTAGATTTCTCTTCTAATTTCATTGTTAATGATATAGAATCTTATTTACAAAAAATGGGAATTACTAATCCCACCGATCTACAAAAAGAAATGTTTAGTAGGGATTTTACTTGTAATACACTTTTACTAACTGTAGATTTAAAAAAGCTATTAGATCCGACCAAGCGCGGTTTTCGTGACATTAGGGAGAAGAAAATAAAGACTTGTCTTGCTCCAGAAATTACATTAACCTCTAATAGAAATAGGGTGATTAGATCTGTCTATTTAGCTTGCAAGTTGGGTTTTGAAGTGGATAAATCTATTATCGATTTTGTGCGCCAAAATCCACAGACAGTTAAAATCTCCACTGAAAAGGTAATGAATGAGAAATTGAATCAAGCTTTCGAAAAAGATGGAGATAAAGCCGCTAAACTCATCACGGAAATGGGTTTATGGAGTCTAATTCCTATCACCGAGAAAGTTTACCCTTACTATATGAAACAAATTAAAGGAAGTGTAAAAGCTCGTGCCGCTCTCTTCAATCGAATTGTTAAACAAGCTGACGATGAGAATGACGGACCTAATTTCGATTACGGTAAAGGGTTGTATTCCAATATGGGTAAATACAAGAGTGTTAAAGATTTCGAAGAGCATGCCGACAAAGGTCCGAGCGCTTTCTTTGCTGATGACAATGAAGATCATATGATGCCGCCCAAAGAACATGGAACCAAAATCTATGATTGGAAGAATAGTCCGTATCAAGGTACGCCAAAAAAACCAATCAAGGACAAGCATAAGTCCGATGATAATGACTTGGGCACCGGCTTCTACGAAAACTTGGAACACTATCAAAGTGTTAGAGATTTCATCGAGCATACTCCATTAGGACGCGACCACGGTGCTAAAATAAAGCCAGAATGGGCGCGAGCTAAGGACGTCAATCATATCGATTTCCCGGTAGACGAAGATATCAATCATGACAGCCTGATTAGACCGGAAGAAGGTCAGTATCAGCCACCCAGACTAGTGGGTCCGTCTGGCACTGATGATCGAACCGTGCAACCTAGCGATACCGGTTTTGATAGCCCACAAATCGAATTTACCTCTCCACAAATTGCTGGCGAGCATAGCTATACACCATTGGACGATTTCGATGGTAGGTCTAGTGATGCCCTCAATTTTGGTCGAGATTATGATGACGAATCTGCTCCTGTGGGTCGTACCTGGGATGAAGCTTTCGTCGATGATTTAGAAGCCGAGGTGCGGGAAAAGGAATGGGATTTAGATAGGTTAGCAGCTAAATATGACAATTTAGACGACATGGATATGTTATCTCCTGCCGAAACTGAAATCTATGGATTACCGGATGGAGTAGATCCGGAAGCTAAAGATGGTGCTCAAACTATCCAAACTGAAAACCCTTTTACAAATACTCTTGATATGGGTCGTCAAATGTATGAAGATAAGTGGAACATTTAAAACCAACGATTATTATGGCATACAAATGCATATAATCATATCCAAAAACAGTCTAGAGGTATCTACATGTCATTACAGTCCACCGCTCAAGAACAGCTTTTTGTCGTAGATCCAACAGCGATTACGCCGTTGGAGGTGTCTGTTCCGCTCAATGAGGGCGAAATGGGTTCCCTAGGGCTCAGTGGAGATGTTTCTCCTGAGGAAATGGCGGGCGCTCCCGCTCTAGAAGTGCATGAGCCAGTAGACAACGTAGAAATTGTCGTTGAAGAACTCCCAGGCGCCCCAGCTGGCACCAAGGATCCTGAGCCAATGTTGGAAGTCAGCGAGCCAGGTATACAGGTGGATGAGAAGTCAGCCGCCGATGATCAGGATGCCAAGAAGTCCAACAAGAACGAAAGATGGGATTGGGCTTCTAAAGGACCACACGGATTCGTGGGGTGGGTACAAGAGAAGATTAGTAGTGTACCCAAGCACTCTGGCTACGACTCTGCCGGATTAGAGCGAGCTATGGCTTACATGGAGAAGCTAGATAGTGAAATCTCTAAGGCTATGAGAATGGACTTGGACGGCGAACTAGACGCCAATAAGATTGAAGAGGTTCGCTCCAAATTGGATGAGGGTATTGCTCGTTTGCAAGATCGTCTCGACAAAGTGAAAGAATCTAAGAAGTCCTCTCGCAAGCGCAAAAAGTCTGCCGATGAAGCTTCTGAAGGTTTGGTCAAAGAGGCCCAGAAAATTTTGGGTGTGCAAGGCGTGTACATTATGGCTCCTCTGCTGATTTCGGGTATTGCCAGGATTTGTATTAATGGTTGCATTTCAGCCGGTCATGACATAAGTGATTTGTATCTTCGTCAAGTTAAGCAATGGAAATTGTCCGATCGTGAACAATTTGAGTTGAAGCAATTATTATTCGATATGGGGTTCCCGATGCCATATGATAGAAGCGTAATGGCTAATGAAGATTTCGATCCCGGTTCTGCGGATAACTATGAATTAATGCAACAATTCAAGGGTTAAGCGATCATGTCTAAATACACCAGATATCAGTCAGTAGTCTCTAGAAATACTGACGAACATATTAGTGAAGATCATTGGCTTAAGCAATTTGAAAAGTCTTTGGAGAAGGGCGCAGTACAACCCCGCCCTCAGAGTTCGCTGTACGACCAAATCAATTCTATCATGAATGGTACCCCATCCAAGTATCCTTCTGTGCAAGCAGCCGTGGATGATATGATGCAGCGTAGCGGTCTTAGTAATTATCTTAAAACTTCTAAAGAAAACGATGAGGGTAATAAGAAAATAGCTGGCGATCAAAATGATAATTTTGACAAAACCATTCCCGTCGAACAAAAACAACAAGACACAAATATTCCGGATATTATTCGTGAAAATCCAGCTATTCTCAAAACATTAGAGAATTATATTAGATCTACCCGTGGTAACTTACCTATTCCAGCTATTATAGATAAACTGCATTCTATTCATCGTACAGATGTGCCAAAAGATAAAATGTGGGACGATGACAAACTCATTAGATTAGTTAGTAAACTAAATCTTGAAGCCAAAAAAAATAATCCAGCTAACTATGAGGATTATGCCAATTTGGCAGTGGGTGATCGTGATACAGCTGATTCGAATGTGGATCCATCCAATACGGACGCTTTTAATGCTTTAATGCCAGCCAAATTGTAATTAAATAAATGACAACATCTGAGAAAGATATTTTTCTAAAATTGAAAAGACAGCTGCTTATGCTTGATCCGGTCTCTTTTTGCCAGACCTATCTCAATTTAGATGGAAAGCCTTTTACTCTAAGTGGTAATGGATACAAGCCTTTCTGTGACATTTATCGATATATTGGTATCAAGGCTTTAGAACGTAACTCTAAACCCGTTATTATGGTTAAGGGTCGTCAGGTTGGCGCCACCACTATGGCTAGTGCCTTAGAAATGTATTTCATGGGCTCTGGTATGTTTGGTAACGGCGAAAGACCACCCATTCGCGTTATTCACACTTTTCCACAATTGGAACTGGCAGCGGCGTATTCTAAGACCAAGCTCAACCAAATGATCATTACCTCTCTCGTCCCGGAGGGCGTGGAACAAAAGAGCGGCTCCAAACCGAAGTCCTACATGCAACTCTTGTTGGACCAAAGCGCTTCAGCCAGCGAGTCCTTACATTTTAAGCAGTTCGCGGGTGGTAATCACTTATGGGTAGAATCTACTGGCGTTGATGCAGACCGTATCATGGGTCGTACCGCTGATGTTATCTTTTTTGATGAAGTACAGAAGACCACTGATTTGGCATTAGGTAATGCTCTCAAGATTTTAACTACTGCTAAGTATGGTGAGCCATCTAAAGGGGTGAGAATTTATTTTGGTACGCCTCGTCGTAAAGGTTCTGATTTCCACAAGATGTGGCAGAACTCTTCTCAACAATATTATTACTTAGGTTGCGAAAACTGCGAAAAACACTTCCCACTCTACACTCCTGGCTCTAATAATTGGGAAAAAATCTGGATTCACGGCTACACTGTCAAATGTCCACTCTGTGGACATGAACAAAACAAATTAGAAGCTGCCGAGCGCGGCAAGTGGGTTGCCTTTAAAGATCCTAATGATGATGATTGTAACATGATTGGTTTCCATATCAATCAACTTTACATGCCGATGTTTACTCGTGAAGCTATTGAGAATGAAAAGCCGGGTAAGCACCCCATTAATACCGAACGTGTTTTTATGAATGAAGTTTTGGGAGAATTCTTTCAAGGAGATTCTAGTCCCATTACTCCTGACGAAGTGCGTCTTTTTTGTGCCGATCATGAAAGAAAGTTTTCTCCTAGTATCGTTCCAAGTAAGGGTTTAATGCAGCAGATTGCCGTGTTGGGTATCGATTATGGTGCCCGTTCTGATTTGGAACAATTAGCTCAACCAGATAAGATTACCAGTCGCGGTCAATCCTATAGTACTGCAGTGGTGCTACTGTCTAAAGGTCCCGGTTTACTATCTATTGAATTTGCGATGAAATTCAAAAGAAACGATCCTGCTCATAAGAAAGGCATCATAGACCAGTTGATTAGACAATACAATATTCAACTAGCAGTAGGAGATATTGGTTACTCTAATGACTTTTCTCAAGACCTACAAAATGTCTATGGAGATAAGTATTTGGTTTCTCGTGCTCATCCGTCAGTCAATGAACATGTTAAGTTTAGACATGATACTTTTCCAAAAGAAATTCTTTTCGAAAGAGACTATTATATTGCTCAGCTCTATGAACAAATGAAAAAAGGAATGATTAGATTTCCTTATGGTGATTATGAAAGAATTGCTTGGTTGATAGAACATTGTTGTAGTATGGAGATTAAACCTTCTATTTCTAGAACTGGTGGCGATCCTAGTGTCCATTATGTCAAAGGTGGTACACCAAATGATGGTTTCATGGCTTTACTTAACGCTTATATTGCTTATAAGTTCTTGGTAACCAGAGGGTTTACTCACAATAACCCTTTACTACAGAATGAAAGAAACATTAATAAACCAATGGTTTTGAGTGGATATGTGTCCAGAAAATTCTAAAAGTCTGAAATATTAGCCCTGACTGATATATCATATATTGAGTATAGTAGAGGGTGTAGTGAAAATGAGGATTCATGGCTAGTAATAAACCCCCTAAACAATGGCAGGGACCATCAAAATCAGACCAATATATGGATAAGCGTTCAACTGTTCCACAAGTTAGCGCTATTATGGCCCAAGGTGTTTCCAAAGAAAGAAGAGCGATTCTTTCTGATGAAGTTGATCAGGGTGCATTTCGTGATGGTTCTGGACCTACCTACAGTCAGAGAGTAGCAGAAAATCTTGAAACTGCTAACGCCCGTGTCGTGGCATCTGTTGGTGGATTCAAAAAGAACGCTCAAGTAGTTAGTAGTGTGGGCGGTATGTTCCGTGGTATTCACGGAGATTCTGTCAAACAAACTCCTGAAGTATATTCTCCTCTGTGGCTCAATTCCAACCTTAATCTACCCCGTGATAGGGCTACTATCAATGCTTGGTGTCGTAGCTTTTATGCTTTGAATCCTTTCGTACATAATGCTATCAATCTTCACAGTACTTACCCAATTAGTAAGCTAAGCATTAAGTGTCCTAATAAAGATATTGAGAAGTTCTTCAACGATATGATTGAAGAAATCGATTTGATGAACATATGTGTACAAATCGCTCAGGAGTACTGGTTACTCGGTGAAGCCTTTGTATATTCTGAACTAGATGAAAGCAAAGGTAAGTGGAGTCGTTTGCTGATTCAGAACCCAGACTTTATGGTGGTTAAGCGTACCGTAGTGGCTAATGAACCTATTATCCAATTGCGTCCAGATCCTAATCTACAAAAGATTATCTTCTCTAACCGTCCTAGTGATATTGAACAGCGCAAACAATTAAACCAACATATCATTGATTCGGTGCGTCGTGGTGAAAATATTCCTCTAGACAACTTTCATGTTTCTCATTTGGCTCGTCGTATCAGTCCTTATGAAATCAGAGGTACTGGACTACCAGTCTGTATTTTTCGTCAATTGATGTTATTTGATAAGTTACGCGAATCCAAATATGCTCAAGCTGATAATATGATCAATCCACTCACCATCGTTAAGATTGGTTCGGCTGATTATAAACCTACTTTCGCCGACTTAGAAGCTTGGAGAAGTACTTTCGAAGAAGCTCAATATGATAAGGATTTCAAGATTTTTACTCATGAAGGCGTAGATGTTACTAGAGTAGGTTATGGTCAAGGTATCTACGATATTTCTGGTGATATTACTCAGTTAGTTAAAGAAATCTACGTGGGACTTCAGGTTCCACCGGTGTTGATGGATGGTGGTGCCGATACTACTTACGCCAATGGTGGTGTAGCTTTAGATGTTTTGCGTCAGCGTTACATGCAGTTTCGTAATATGATGTCCCAGTGGTTGAAACGCAAAATCTTTGCTCCTATCTCCAAAATTCAAGGATTCTACGATTATTCCGGTGGAGAGAAGCAGCTCATCGTTCCAGAGATTGACTGGAATCATATGTCCTTGTTCGATGCCGGAGATTACATTAATAGCATCGTCACTTTAACTCAAGGCACTGATGAAGCTAAGAGAGTTTCTTTGCATACCCTATATCGTTCGATCGGTTTGGAATTTGAAGATGAAACTCGTAAAATTCGCAAGGAAGCTATCCAAAACGCCATTGCCAAAAAGGAAAAGGCAGCTTTGGAGGCTATGGACCTCAACGCTCTTCGTGCTCTGGATGAGGAAGATGAAATTCCGGAACCAGAAAAGAAGCCAGGACAAGAAGAACAGCCAGTTCCGGGCGAAACTCCAGGTGGCGCACCACCTCCAGGTGGTATGCCAGATTTGGGATTGCCGAGTGGTCCGCCTCCAGGTCCGCTTCCAGGTGGAGGAGCCGCAGCGCTTCCTGCGGCACCTCCAGGTGGCGAGGCGCCCCCGGGCGGTGGGACACCCCCAGCCGCTCCGCCAGTAGGCGGACCACCGCCCGGTCCATAATCCACATAAAATCAAGGGTTAGTGTATGTACTTATGGATAATGCAGCATTCTTATAGTTATTAGCCTATAAGTAGAGGGTTTTCTATGGATAAAATTGCCCAAAAGAGAAGTCTTCTTAACAGATTGCACGAAATGGCCAATGTTCCAGCTCGTTCAGCTGAAGAATTCTTCAAACCAGAACTCAAAAGAGTTATGAATGTCTTAATTGATGCCGATGATGTAGTTCGTTCCACATTAGCTGGCTCGAAGGTAGGTAAAGCTACCCCAGAAGATCCTATCTCAGCCAAGGATTTACTCAAAGAGGCTAAGTCTTTCATCAATCGTCGCGAATATTTATCTGCCGTGGCCAGTTTAGGTAGATTCCACAAGAAGATGAGTGATGTAGCTAGTGTTCTCAAGAATCTTGACTTGAATGTTAATAACATTCATCACCGCTTCTTGTTTGAAAAGCTACCAGGCAAACACAAGGAACAGTTAGAGAATATGCGTTCCCGTTTTGCTAGCGAACAATCAGAATACTTTATCAAAGAAGCTAATATTATGGATTTCTTCCATAATATTGGTACACAACGTGGTCGTGCTTTGGCTGCTTGGGAGAAAAGATATCCTAAAGTAGTTGGTAAAATCCGTGAAGGTGCCATTTCTCAATTGGAGAATGCTCAAAATATGTTGGAACATTCTTTAACTTTGCTCAAGACAATGGCTTCTGCTAGAGCCGGTCGTAATATTGATGCTTATTTAGAAGCCAGTAAAGAATTAACTAACGCTTTCAATAAATATGATAATGGTAAAGGCGGTTTCAAAAATTATTATACCGATGTTATTAGACCATATTTAGATACACAAGCTAAGATTGAAGCTGAGGAAGCCACCAAGGTCTCTGTTCCTGATTCTTCTAAGGTTTCTCCTGTCGGATCTAATTCCGACACTAGTGGTACTGTTCCTGCTGGTCCATTACCCGATGCGTTCAAACCAGCGCCCGGACCTGGTGTTACTGGTGAAACTTTGCCAGGTGTTGCTCCACCCACGCAATCATCTCAGGCTAAACCTGGCGATACTTTAAGTGTGACACCATTACCACCGCCCCCTAACGTTCCATCTGATGTGACTCCGGTGGCTCCCCATCCACCAGTGGTACCCTCTTTGCCGGTACCAAATGTTCCAGAACAATCTAAACTGGAGAAAGTACATCAAGAAATTATGAAAGAATGGGAAGCCAAAAATAAAAGTAGAACCAGTTCTTACAACTCTTTCATTGAGTCTTTAGAGGTATTTTCTAATGAAGATCCTGCTCTATTGGCTGCGCATATTTCTACGTATGCTCGCTCCATTCAAGTTGATGATCCAAATACTGCTATTCAATTGTTCAAAATTTCCAAATCTTTGAGGAGGTAAGGTGGCTAATTTGGGTTCTAACTTTTATTCTAAGTTAGTACAGCTAGCCGCAGAAACAGGAATGAAGCCAGAAGATATTTTGGCAGTCATGGTTTCTGAGTCCGGTGTTAATCCTGCTGCACATAATCCTCACGGAGGTGCTACCGGTTTGATGCAATTCATGCCACAAACCTTACCAAGTGTTGGTTTTCACGGTAGCCCGTCTGATTTTGGTATGCTGTCTGGTGAGGATCAATTACCCTATATCAAGAGATTGATTGAGGGTAATATGCGTTTGAATGGTGGTCCTTTTACTAACGCTGCCCAATACTATGTAGCTGTTTTTTGGCCGGTAGGTCTTAAGTTACCTGGAGTACGTCATGGTAATCCTAATACACCTATTGTAGAAGAGAATCCAGAATCAATAGGCGGATACAGTAAAAAATATTACGATATGGGAATTAAAATTCCTGTGGGTCAAGAACGTGCTGCTTATAAAGCGAACCCACTTTTTCATGGTAATATTCCGGGCACTATCACTTACGGCGATATGATGAAGCAAATAGATAAGAATAGGAGAAATCCATTATATTCTAAAGCTTTGATGGCTATGAACGAACAAACTGGATATGAACCTGATACCATATCTCTTACTCCTATGTTGGCTCAACGTACCAAATTACCCACACATCAATCAAATAATTTTATGGATATTTTAAATCAGTTTGTACATTACCTATCGACAGTTGCCTCTGAACAGCATACAAGTAAGAAGATATACAAGAAAATGTTACCCAATCATGATATACTTATTCAAATTACTGCGCCCGATTATACTAGCGCTATTGAATTTTCTCGTATTCTTTGTGCGGCTCTTGATGAAGAAGTGCAGGCCAGTGCGTATCCTCATACCGATGGTAGTCAAATAGTGGAAGTAGAATGCTCTATTCCTGGACCAGCTTTAGGATGTTTACAAGCTGTAGAACAATTAAATCAATCTCTTACTGAAACTTTTAAGGACGCTACCAAGAAAGTGGGTGGAATTGTAGTTAAAACTCACTGTATAATGAATAAAAAGTCATCATATCAACAAATCAGCTTGAGGACTGCTGAGACTAATTATAGAAAATTCCTCCTAAAATTTATATAAGGAAATAAGATGGTTACCGAACAGGAAGTACAAGAACTAGCGACCAGTAGTAAGAATTCTGGAAGAACTTTAGCTGAGTTCATAGCTGAGTTATATAAAGGCAAGTTTCTAGAAATCTATGTTGGTGATTCCTATGAAGAGATAAGTGTGGATCAAGTATCTACTTCTTATCCGGCTGTTTTTTGCGGAAAAGTAGTAACTGCATATAGAGAAGCCTTGGTCATCAATTGTGTGTTTACCAATCAAGCCAACAAGCTACAACTAGGTAATATAGTGTGCATTAGCGAAAGAGCTATCAGAGCCTTGAATGAAGTGGATGGAAAAGGAACTTTAGAAGATATGTTGCTGCGTAGCAAAGAAACTTTAGCTATCAAAGAGATGTTTATTGATCCTCCTCGCCACGCACGCCTACCACCCACCGTACAACCACCAAAGAAGTAAATGAGAACACTCGATGAGATCGTACAACTTGCCGACAACTTTGAACAACGTTGTCAAGATAGTTTGGTAAAGATTGCGGTGGTCCGCAAATTACCAAACGGCAAGTATCGTGTACTTTCTCAAAAGGGTAAGAACTTAGGAACCTTCGATTCGGAAAAGGCTGCTAACAAACATCTCAGACAGGTGGAGTATTTCAAACACCTAGATAAGTCGCACGCCGAGGACGATACCTCCGTTATCGATTTGACTGATGCCGACGAATTTGCCTATTCTGCCATCATGCGTAAAATGCGTGAAAAGGCTTCTAAAGAGCAGGTAACCATTTTCCTCAAGCTATTCAAAGCCGAATTCGATCGTGCCGTCAAAGCTAAGTTGAAGAAGCCAGAGCGTTTGGCTTTACAAAACGCTCTGGTCAAGTTCAACAAACTACATAAGATTAAGCTAAGCAAGAAGATGGTCAAGAGTGCAGCCGTTAGCGAGTTGGGAGACTCCAGGGCTGTTGGCGCCTATTTGGCTAATATCGTCACTTTTATTCTCAATCGTGTGCCACCTGACCATAGACTTATCGCTCGCGATAGACTCAAGCAAAAGTTTGCTTTAATGAATACAGATGACATCGCTTCCAAACATTTGCCCGACTCCGCAGCCGTTGCTCAATCTATTACCTTTGTCAAGCACGTGCTATTCAATCATGACTCCAACTACATTAAAGAAGTTCTTAACGCCCTGGTGAGCGCACTATGATACACCGATTGCGTAAAGTCGCAGACGGTTTGTTCCGTGGTAGCGCTCCGACACCAAAGGATGTTTTATGGCTCAAAGAAATTTTAGGCATCAAGAAGATTGTGTCTTTAGATAAAGAGGCTGGTGATAAAATTGATCGTGCTTGTAAAATGTTGGGTATTGATCATGTCAAAGCTTATATAGAAGGTGTAGATAGAAAGTCTTTGTATAATGTTTTGAGTCAAAATTTGAAGCATCTATTAATAGATGGTGGTCCTACATATTTTCATTGTCATGAAGGTAAAGATAGAACTGGTTTACTTGCTGCTTTATTTAAGTGTAAATATATGGGCATGGATCCGGAGGCTGCTATTACTGAAGCCAAATCTTTAGGATTTGGTGTTGGTATTCCGCCAGAGATTACTCACCTATATGAGAAGTTGATTCGCGCCTGTAAACCGCATAAAGATCCAGATGTTAATAATGCTGATATAGTCGGTAATGAAAGAGAGTATATCAGTGATAATCGCGATACTTTCTTGGATGAGAGCCGTCAAAGCTCTTGGGCTCCATACCTAGATCATACTCGTCAAAACCCAATGGATGCCGTTTATGTTTATATAAATGACCAATCTCCTACTCGTGAAAATTACCAACAAACTTGGAAAGAGCCGAAGGAGAGGTTGGAAGAAGCAATAAATTCGCATGAAGATACCATACCTCAAGTTGGCACTTTTAATAATGATGCGGGCGCTAGAGGATTTGGACCCACCGAAAACTATAGTGGATTTTTTTATGATTAAGAAAAAGGCTTACGCTGTACAAATGAGCTATGAAGTGTCTGACGATGAAAAACGTCAGGCAGAACATGCTCTTTTGTGTTTTGAGGCATCTCTTAAAGTGCTTCAACAAGCCTCCGATCATCTCAATATTTTAAAGACTCCATTTAAAGATAACCCGGAAATGAGTCCTGATGAGGTTATGAAGGCCCGCGCCGCCCTCCGTCGTTTTAGAGACAAATCTATCGATAATTTTAATCATTTTAAAGAAGTATCTTTTCGATGTGTTAACACCATGCAGGTTTTTGCTTCGGATACGCAATCAGTAAAATTGATGAAGTCTATGATTACTGCCATCGATGAGTTAGAGGTAGACGTTAATAATTTTTCTGAAGTATTTGATGATTTGCAATCTAAAGATTTTTCTAAAAATGTAGTATCTGCTATCGAAAATGTCCAAAAACAGTGTGATGATATTGAAGAGATCATTGATGAAAGAATTAAACCACATATTCAGAATAATATTCTTGCCACAAGCTGGGTGGATTCAGTTAGTCAAGATTTACAGATGAAAATTGAAAAACAGACTCCTCTTATTATGGATTTGTATAATCAGAGGCAAGAACAGCTAAATGATGCTATTAAGGAGTGAAGCACAGTAGGTAACTAAAATACTGGTAATATCGCCACATATAATTGATTTCCATATGATTAACGGAAATTTGTAGCAATATTATATTATACCTGTGTGATCTCCCACTTGGAGAGTGTGATGTTTATTAAGCACGGCGACGGAAAAATTACTGGCGTTCTTAACGAAGAAAAGCTGACAGAAGAACAAAAAAAATCTGTCGAGAAAGCCGTTAAAGAAACGCAACCACCAACTGATACTTCTGAAGAGAAGAAATCAGGGAGCTAATACATGCCATTTAACAAATACGGTGAAACTGTTGAGATTAGAATTGAAAACACGGAATCGTGTATTCCAGCAGTGAGTCCTGAGATTTTGGAAAACTTCCAGAAGTTTGCTACCAATCTGAAAAAGATTGCGCCAAAGGCAGAAGACTTCTTGTACTTTTCTGCGGTTATGATGCACGCTGCTGAAGCAGCCGCCCTCAATGACGATGGCACCCCAAGAATGACCGCCAAGGGCGAAGCCGCCCAAGTGAGCTGGGATAAAAGCAATAATACTTGGAAATGGGTATCTAATGACCCTAACATTAAGCCATATAAGAATTCTAATGGCGACATTTTCCCCGAAGAAGAATTAGTTAAAGCACATAAAAAGTGGGTTCACAAGCCTCTTTGCATCGATCATAAGTCCAGTTCGGTAGATCATGTAAGAGGTTTTATTGTTGATACATATTATGATCGCAATCTCAAGCGAGTGATTGCGTTATGCGCTTTGGACAAGGCAGGCTATCCTCAATTAGCTAGAAACGTCTCTACGGGCATTTCTAACTGCGTCTCCATGGGTACGGCTGTGGGTCGTGCTATCTGCACCGATTGCTCCCGTGTGGCTCGTACCGAACAAGATTTTTGTTCTCATATGAAGAATAAGTCTTGCTACGGTGAAATCAATATAGACTTGAATCCAATAGAATTATCAATAGTAATGAATGGAGCTGATCAAAGAGCTACCATTAAGCATGTTCTAGCTGCTGCCAATACCCTCAATACTTATGTTGAGAATAAGCAAAAGGAATTAGCCAAATTAGCTGATCTGAGTTTTTCAGCTAGTTTGATCGTAAATGACCCACAAGGTATTGAAGGTGGTGGTTCATCTACCTTCCAGGTAAATGGAAATAATATAGATAAATTCAAGGCCGATCTTGATGAAGCCTTCCAAAGATTGACCGAAATAGCCAATGCTGCAAAAAAATCTGAAAAAGATACTAATCTTTCAGCATTTAATCAATCGTCGGGCTCCATCTCTATGGATGAAAGTGCCGAAACAGATTCTGGATTGGCTCTCCAAACTCCGCAAACCGTTAGGTTTGCATCTGCTGATGAGGCAGGTATCAGTGAGCTTCGTGAAGTTACAGCTGCTATCGAAGCCAAACTCAACCAAATGAAACACAGCTTGGATAAGTTAGCACAAACTTCTATAAAAACACAAGAGGAAACAATGACTGGATCAAACGAACTGAATAAGAAGGGTTACTACCAGGGAGCCGGCGGCGTGAATGAGCCAACTCCAGGTCAAGCAAAATATCCTAAGGACCCCCTCAACGAACAACTTCGTGAGAATGAGGATAAACAAATGGTAGGTCAACCACCTTTCCCAGGTGTGGGCCCAGTTGATGGAATGCACCCTTCTCCGGGTTCTGCGGATCCATCTGATGAACTACAACGTAAGAAGATGTTAGCCCGTGCCGAAGCTGAAGAGCGCGCATTGCGTCGTCAAGCTATCGTCAACTTGGCTAAGGAAGCCTTGCAGAATAAGGAAGCTTATTTCCAAGGTGGCGGTGGTGTTAACGAACCCACTCCAAACAAGCCAAAGTATCCTAAGGACAAGCTCAACGAAGAGTTGCGTGAGTACGAAGATAAGCAGATGGTTGGTCAACCACCTTTCCCGGGCGTCGGTCCAGTCGATGGCTTACATCCTTCTCCTTCTTCCGCTGATCCTAAGGACGAGTTGAAGCGTAAACAAATGCTCGCTCGTGCTAATGCTCTCACTGGTCGTTTTACCAAAGCTGCTAATGAAGACGGCACTCTCAACCAGGGCAACAGTGCTTGGGAAATCTTCCTCGGCGAGAAGCTCTTGTTAACTGCTTCGGTTAATGATTTATCCGCTGGTCGTCCAGAACTATTTTACGATCAAATTGCTACCAAGCCATTCGGTCTACAATTGATTGAAAAGATTAGGACTAAGGGCGCTGCTAGCGTAGCAAATCTAGTCAAAAAGGGTCAAGTTCCACCTCCTCCAGCAGGTGGTGATGTAGGTGCTCCACCAGCAGGTGATATGGGAGCTCCAGCAGGTGGTCCTCCAGAGGATACAGGTAAGTCTGGTGATCCAAAGCAAACTGCCATGGAACTAGCTGAAAAGGTTAGAGATTTATCTTCTGATCTTGTGGAAGCTGTTCGTGCTCTAACTGGTGAACAAGCTGAAATGGGTGCAGGTGATGAAGGTTCTAGCGCCCCTCCAACCGCAGGTGGTGCTCCAGCTATGGCTGATGACAGCAAAATGTCCTCTGCCTCTTTTAGCGCCACTACTTTAAATACTCTCAGACGAGAACTAAATAGCGCGTTAACTCACGCTATGAAGGAAGCCGTTGCAGAACTCAACGATCACAAACAAGAACTTGATATGATCGTCGGTTTGTTCGACAAGGGTGCCGTAGTTGATTCTAACAAGGACACCGTGAGCGCTCTCGCCGACGATGCTTTTAATGAGACTAAGGCTGCTGTTGCTGATGGCTTTAAGCTAATGAATGCTTTCGTCAAGTACGCTCGTGGTACTGAAGCTATTGTCAAGCGCGCTGAGATTGAGTCAGAATTACAAGCACTAGGTGCTGATGAAGGAGATGATATGAACGATGCCAAGAAGTCGAAGGACTCCTCTAAGGACAGTCACTCCGCTGACGCCGGTGACTTGATGGGTCTAATTAACGACACTAATGCAGATTTAGATGCTGTTCACAGCCTAATGAGCGATGACAACGATCATGTTGGTGAAGAGCCACATGACGAAGCCATGGAACATCTAGAGGGCTTAGCCGCACTAGATGACGAAAATGGTGCCGTTGAAGTCAAGACTCCAGAACAAGCCGCCCAAGTAACTAAGGCTAACCCAGCAGCTAGTGTAGTGGTTCAAGCTTCTTTGGATACCCGAGAAGGTCGTTCCGCACTACGCGCCAAGTTAGCTGCCGATGCTCTTGGTAAGGAAGATGATGGAGAAGTTCAAGATGCTTCCAAGATTCAGTTCAGCGATATGCTAGATCAAGCTGACGGTCTTGCTGATGGTCAGACCCACTTAGATGTCAAGCCGTCCGATAGCCTCGGATTGGTGGAAACTCTACCAGAAGAAAACAAGGCTATGTTGGAAGTCGCTAAGGCTCCACCAAAGGTTCGTAAGGAAGCCGAAGCTATTCAAAAGCTTGTTTCCGAAGGTTCCTTGGATCCAGCCGATCTAGATGCTTTAGTAGCAGAAGGTTTGGACAAGGATGCAGTGGCATACTGGAAGAAGTATTACAGCCAAACTGATGGCGGTTCTGAATTCGCCAGTGAATTGGTTAAGGAGCATGTGAAGGCTCAACTCGAAGAAGAGTTCAACAAGTTCCGTGTTAAGATTGCCAGAGCTTACGAGCTAGCCTATGATATGGCTGAACGTGGTATGTGCAACGGCGACAAGGGCTCTATCTCCCTACAAGTTGAGGAAATCATGAAGTTTGATGATCCAAGCTTCGAATCTCTTAAGAGAGTGGTTGCCAGAAACCCAGTAGTCGGTATGAAGAAGCAAGCTGGACGCCTTCCACTAGTTGGCGTACGTGAGAACGACGAGCTATCCTCCACTGCCAGTGTTGAAGAACAAGGTACGGAATATGATAGACTATCCTCTATGTTCGGTAACAAAAAGGGCTCATTCTAAAACTAGCTAACTAGGAAATAGGACTTACAATGAAAAACAACAGTGTATCAGATTTCGTAGCTGCATCCATGGATGCAGCTCTGAAGAGCCAAGAATACAAGACCCTCTTTGGTACTCAGTATAAGTATGCTGACGACCAAAATGATGCCAAGAAAGAAACCATGTGTGCCAAACACGGTGAAATGGATTCTTGCATGGCTGATGACAATGACGCCAAGAAGAAGGACTCCTCTAAAGATTCTTCCAGTGCCTCGGATCAAAATGATGCTCGTAAGAGCAAGGATTCCTCATCTTCCTCCTCTTCTTCTAGCAAGGATTCTTCCTCTGCTGATGATCAGGCAGCTAAAGCTAAGAAGGATTCTAAGGATTCCAGTAGCGCAGATGATCAAGATGCCAAGAAAAAGGATTCTAAGGACTCTAGCTCTGCTGATGATTCCGAGGAAAAGGTTTCCAGCGCTTTCGATGTGGCTATTGACAGCTTGCTAACTGCTTCTGCTGCTTTAGATTCTGTTGGTCTCGGACGTGGTTCCGCCCTCAGCTTGAAGCTAGCTTCCTTGGTTGTTGAAGCCAAGAAGAAGGACAAGGACTCTAAGAAGTCTTCTAAGGACTCCAAGAAGAGTGATTCTAACTCCGCTAAGGACAAGAAGCACAGCAAGGATTCCAAGGATTCTAAGAAGAGCGATTCCCATTCCGCTAAGGATAAGAAGAGCGATTCTAAGAAGTCTGACTCTAAGGACTCTAAGAAGTCTTCTAAGAAGTAAGGGATCCCATGTTCAAGAACAGCTTTGAGAACGAAATATTTCGTTCGATGGAGAAAACTCTAGTCAAAAATCAGACTGAGAACAACACGCACGGACTGAATAAGTTAGCTAAAGCTGTAGATTATTTGAACGACGCTGCTGTTATCTTTGAGCGTGCAGGTATGACCCAAGAAGCCGATCTCATCACTGAGGTACTAGCTGGTTTAGCCAAGGATCTCAAATGATTAAAAAGAGTGTCTTTGAAAATGAATTGATTGCAGGAATGCAGCAGGAACTGCGCAAACAAGCCTCAGGTGAAACGCCCGATCTTGTGAAGGCGGGAGAATGTTTGCATGCTGCCTTGGAGATTTTAGAAGACGCAGGCTTATCACGCCATGCCGATAAGGTATTGGGCATTCTGCACAAGATTGCTGCTGATTCAACTAAGCGCATTCACAAAGTACCTACCCTTCAAGAATTAATGAGACATGGTTTAACCACCGAAGATATTCAATCTTTCGGGCGTGGTGACACTGGTGCCAAGATGAAGATGAACTTGGTGCTTCGTAAAATGGACTTAGGAGAGCACGAAATTGCTCAGTTTATTGGTAAGCACAATGTGGTACCAGAACACGAACTAAAAACCTATCAAAAATTCATGGGATGGATGCAAGATCCATTTAAAGTTGACGAAGGACCAGTTCAGCCGGGACAAACTGTGGAACTACAAAGTTTACCACAGTTACCAGAAAATGAGAGTAATAAGCCAGTGGGTGAAGAAATTACTTTCAAGAGTTTGGCGAGTAAACCAGGACGTCCTGACAGGATTTCTGATGTTCATACTAAGAAATTAACGCCCGCTAAAATGGTGGAAAATCTTAAGCATCACGGCACTGAATTTAATATGCCAGATTTAGGTTGGGCTGACTTTGATCCAGAATTAGCTGATGCTCTGGATGCTCACAGTGCTGATGAAATGAATATTGAAGATATTTTTGATGCCGATATTGCTGATGACACTTTGGAAGTTTCCGACCTAGTTCCACTAGAAGACTTCGAAGATGAAGTATCTTCTCCGAAGTAATTCAAAGTGTGGATGATTAAGTTAGTTCACAAAATTCTTTGTATTTATCGTATTTGCGTGGCAAATAAATAGTCGTGTCTTGATACAACCAGTCCAATACTTTTTTGACTTGCAGATTACCACCGACAGAAAGAACGGTAGTGATTTGATTAGTTTTGGGTTTGGACAGCGATATAGAACAGTGAATGTCTAATTTGTTTTCTAGTAAATCTTTGACTACCAAGCAGAATTGTCCTGTGGAAGTAATTTGCCAGCCCCAGTCTACCTGTCCTGTTTTCGTGGGTTTTCGAGCATATAAGCTCCCATCACCATCGAAGTAGCCCCTGATAAAATGTTGCTGCAATTTTGGGTCAACCAGCCACTCTGGCCATGTTAGGATCAAACTCTTGACTGGAATACATCCCAATTTGGTGAGTTGTTGTGTTAGTAATTTACTGTTAATTCGTAGACGATAATATATTTCTGATACACTTGAATCGCTTACTATTTCAACAGAAGATAGTGGAGAAATCAAATCTCGAAATCTTTCCAATATCACTTTATCTTTCTCTTGTAACTTGATGCTTATCTCGTAACTGTGGGCTTTCTTCACATAATTATTACCATCAGCATACATAAATCCCAATGTGTATGCTTTTTCTTCCGTGTCAATTATGTCAAAGAAATTTTCGTTGGGTATATATTTTCTTGTATATGACTGTGTAATTCTTCTTTGTATGCCGCATCTTTTCAAAGTGTTCATAATGAAAGTTTGAGAACAGCCGCATTTTTCAGCTACCTGATAAGTGTCCAGACCAGACGTATAAAGAGCAACTATAGTGGAGTCGAGTTCAGGAGATGATTTTATTTTCTGCATATTTAAGTATATAACCAGCCCGGTTGAAGTTTTTGTGAGGAATGAATGAAAATAACTAGAATGCCGAACATTGCGGCTCCAAAAAACTCAATGATTTCAGGTAGTTAATGTTGCGCTTGGTCCAAGTCGGAAATACTTTACCTGTCTCTTTTATTTGTGATCCAAGCGCGGAGTTTCAACCAGGTATGGTGGCCGAGCTTACTGTTATTGGTAACCAAGTGATGGCTACTGTCAGTAACGGCACTGCTCCGCTTGGTATTATTGACGATATCAAAACCAAAGCTTTTACCAATGTCAGCTGGAACGAAGTAATTATCGTCCCGGCTATTGGTGTTCCGGGACCTAATAATACTATCGTGACGCCAGTAGATATTAAAGCGGAACTGAGAAGACCAAATATTGTTCCTACCAGTTTCAGTTCGACTGTTAATGTTCTATTAAATCCAATTAATGGAGTTATTACCTTCGTGGCTGGCACTCAGCTTAATTTCGATGCTGCTGGTACAGGTACTCCTAACGCTATTCGTTCAGTAGTTAATTATACCTATCAAGTAGCCAATATTCCTGGCGATGATAGCACCCAGGGTTCTGGTCGTATGACCGTTTGGTTTGAAAGAATGTTTTTTCAAACCGATCAATATGAATCTAACCAACAATATCCTGTCCGTGCTAATTTATATTGTAGTGAAGTTGGGCAATTAACTACTCGCCGTCCTAGCCCTATTCATCCAGCCATAGGGATGGTAACAGCTCCACCCACTCCAATGAACCCTATGATCGAGATTTTATTTTTTTAATTCGGAATACGAGTTGAAAGCATGGTTTGCGTCTACTGCATTATGGTAGATTAAATTCTTTATCTGACTAATATCTCAGCATAATATAGACAAATCAACCGTTGGGGCTATTTATGACTTTTAAACATGTGAAATTTGAGGATTCTCCTGTAATGCGCTCTTTAGAGAGGGTGGCGCAGCAAAAGGGATTGGTTAAGGCAGATTCCCTTCAAAAAACAGCTGTTGCTAAGAAGATTGTTTCCAACTTAGTACCTACTGAAAGTTTACTTGACAACGTTCTTAGGTTATGTGTTGGTTTGCGAGAACGCGGATTCGATAAACAAGCTGAAGATTTGGAAACTCACCTGTCCAACTACAAGAAAGCTCAAACGTTATATGAAACTTCTCCTGAAAAGGGAGAAGATGTAATTGAGTTTGCGCATCCAGAAGGTAGTCATAAACTCGAGGGAGTAGATGCTAAGGATGATGGTGCCGTCTTTGAAGATATTCTAGATCAAATGGCTAAGTCCATTGAAATGGTCAACAAGAAACCAACTGGCAAATTATCTGAAGCTCAAAAAGCTATTCAAGCTGTAAAGGTAACTCTAGGTGCCGCCCCTTTAGACGTTAATTCTCTATACGCCCAGGCACAAGATGCGTTAGAGAAGTTTCGTAGTACTATGGGTAGTATTGCTACCATGATGGGCGAAAATGCCAGCACTAATTCTGAGTATTTGGATGGCATCAAAAATGTGTTAGATAAGAAACAAGTCTACCAAATGACCTCCGGTCATTTATATGGTCGCACTCCGGTAGCCTCTATTCTGCTTAATGTCTATGACAATTTTAAAAATACTATGGAACCTAGCTATCTTAATCCATTTGGTTGGGGCGGACCTTCCGCTTGGAGCCCCAAACAAGAACAGGCTTGGCAAGAAGTACAGAAGTATTTTCCCGTGTTGAAAAAGTATGCCGATCGATTTCACACTGTGGTTTCTCAAATTAATGATATCGAGAGCGGCGTCGCCACCAAAGCCGATCAAGAAGCGGTCTCACAATTCGATCCTGAAGGTCCCGCCAATATCCTAATTAGTAAACTACAGGGTTTGAAAGAGACCATCAATACAGATATTTCTAAAATTCAACAAAAGAAACTACCCAACGCTAATGATTTGGTTGGCTGGTTAAATAAAGCTAGAGATAATTTCGTAACCAAATATATGCAAGAATTAACTGCTTCGGATAAGGGAGAGCAAGTAACCGCTGATTATGGCGCTAAATACAATAATCTTAAATCCAAGATTGATGCCTTTGAACAAAGGTGGTTAGCATGAACGGTAAGAAAGGTTTAGTCAACCTGATTAAAAAGGTAGCACAGGAATTAGAGGACGCTCCGGGAGTGACTCCTAAGAGAGCTCCTGCGCCACCACCGCCCAATTTGCCGCCCCCTCCCCCTCCGCCCATTGGGACGCCGGCACCCGCCGATTCAGTTGTCCCTAGCGAGGCGAAGTCAGTCGAATCAATGGAGCCCCCCGCCAGCATCGTGAGGATGCAAACAGAATTAAAGAATTTGGCTAATACCATGACCAGCCAAGTGGATCTGAAACAATTGGCTGGACCTCAGGGTGCAGTTGGACCAGATCCCACCCGAGAACAAAAACAAGCCTATGGACGTATGTCTTTCGCTGATTTTATTACCCAGCACTACACCAGAGACTCCGATATTCCGGGTGTAGAGTTTGATTGGGATCCAACCAAAACTGACATGAAGGATAAAGATCCTTCCAAACCAATTCGTACTAATGTAGTAATGGATACCATGCAAAGAATTGGTCAGCCGGAAAGCGAGTTTAAGATTGATGGTATTTGGGGTCCTAGAACTAATGCTTCTTTGCGTAACGCCTATGCTATGGCTTTTGGTATGCTGAAAATGGCTACAGATTTCAAATATCAACCTCGTGCATATAATCAACGTAATTTGCAAGCCTTGAAGGAATTGATTCCACATTCTGCCAACGAAATTTCTATTCAAGAGAAGATTGAGAGGGCTGGCGAGATTTCTAAACACTTACAGTTGATTAGGGCTCTATATCGAGAAATAGAAACAAATATTTTTAATAGGAAAGAGTTCCAGCCTTATATTGATGGTACGCAACCTTATGCTACTTATGCTCCAGGCAAGGCGTTGGATCCTCGTATGATTGATGAGCTCAACCAGAAGTTTATTAACATGAAGGTAATGGGAACTGTTGATGGTAAAAATGTTGCTGTTCCTATTTTGGTAAGTGATTTGGTGAGTACGCAAGCTTTAACAGACTGGCAGAAGAAGAATATGCCAAGTATGTCTCTTGTAGATATTTTATCTCAGATTAAAAAACACTTAGATAGTACTGATCCTGCTAAAAGGACACAATAATGACTTTTATTCTTGAAGATAAACAATTAGTAGATACGCTACTTAGATACGCTCAAGCCGCACAACCACAGAGATATATGGCTGTCAGCCCAGAGGATGTTAATGTCGTGCGTGGTCTAATTGGTGATCTAGAACAGAAGTTATCTGGAGAAGCTGTTGCTGTGGAACCGGAAATTACTACTGGCAGTGAACAAAATGCCGCGCTTTCCAGCTCCAATATGAAAAATCTGAGTACCTTAGTTAATTGGTTGGGTATGAATGGTATCAAAGTCAATGGTAAGAACGTAGTAGTCGGATGGGATGATTTGCCTAATGATCCGTCTTATGTAGCATACCAATTTGAAGGAGATCAAACTTTTAGACCTTCTAATCAATTGGTTTTTAAGGTCAATAAGGAATTACTGGCTCAATATCTCAACAGTTTACGAAGTCAATTATCCAAATTACCTAACCCAGTGATGCAAGCCCAAGTAGATGGGTTGGTTCGTGAAGCTAACGAACAATTAGGTACCGGTGTGGGTAAAGACCACCCAGAGGTGAAACAAACTCCCGATTCTAAGTCAAGTGGTAATGCTTCGCCAAATCAACCGGGACCAAGTGGTGCGCCACAAGCCGCTACTCTGCAACAACTGGCAGACATTTTACCATTACAGAGAGATGTATTGGATTTTGGAAGAGTCAGAGATTTTATTAATCACTATCGTAGTTTGGTGGGTGCAAGTACCGATCCAAATAGAGCACAACAAGCTAATGTAGCGATGGATCAGGCGGAACAGTTTATGCAAGCCGCTACTAAAAATACCTTGGGTCAAAGTATGACTACTTTTCATATGGACGGATTGTCAGCTAATGATTTGAAAGAATGGTCTACTCCTCCTGATCCGGGTCAAGCCGCTCGTACTCGTGGTAGTGCTAGGGCCTTAGCCGACTATCTAGAACAGGTAGTACGACAGGTGTATGTCATTGTTAAAGATTTATACAACTCGCACTATCAACAGCTCAGAGATCCAAGATTATCTGATTTAAATCTGGCTATTCAACAACAAGTAGGTGGTCCCAGCATCCCATTTGGGAGCTCTTTAGCTAGTTCTAACATGGATGATATTCAAACGGCTCGTGCCAGATTGCCACAAGTAGGAGCCTAATGACTAAAGGTAATGCCAGTTTTTATCTAGATACACAGCTCGTTGAAACAGTTTTAGGAGATGGTAAATTCACCAAAACTGCGCAGGCTGGAATTTTGTCTGGATTGGGGGGCATGGTTAAAGAATATTTTGGTGCTCACTTCGATCCCAACGATAAGGAGGGTAGCGTCATTAATATGTTAGCTCCCGCCGCCATTTCCTCTCTCTTCCGTGCTTTTGGTTTTGGTAAGCTGGGGTTGCTATTTGGTGTAGCTGCTAGTGCTTTACATTTGGATGTAGCGAGTATGATTCGTAGTATCTACGAGCGTCTCAAAGTATCTATTGGAAAGGGTCAGGTTACACCATCCGAAGTAGATGGCGCAGTTAATGAAGCTATCCAAGAGCATACCACTTCCCCACAAGAAAATGACCAGTCCCCCGCTTTCGATAAGAGAAATTTCGATAAAGAAATAAGAGATGCTCGCATAGTGCGTTTAGCTTTAGAGCAATATGAAACACAATTGTTTCAATTAACCAAAGAAGGCGCTCCCGCCCGTGGTTGGTTTTCTAGTGCCAAGCGTTCTGCTACTGGTAACTTGATTGGTCGTATTATCGGATGGGTTTTTAAACTTATTCTAATGTCGGCAGGTTTTATGGTAGCTGGAGACATCGCCAACAAACTATTAGGTCGTCCTAATGCTCTAGATCATACTTATCAGGCAGCCCCTTCCAGCGAAAATAGCATCACTTCACATCCCGCATCTTCTAATGTGTGGATAGAACACGTGACCAATGATCCAAATTCCATCGAGAATATGTTGCTTGGTTTTACCAGGGATATTTATCCGAATTTAGTGGGTAAAGAAGATGCTATTAAAAAATCTCCTACTTTTCAAGCCATTAAAGATCAAATTGTTTGGTATAACCATACGGCTGCGGGAGAGCCGGAGGTCTATATTCCAGCAATATATACAGATAAGAAATCTCTAGTGGATCGTTACATCAATGAGGTGACCAAAAATGCATCTTGATTACCTGCATATCCAAGCATATTCATATAATTTACCATGGTGGGATAATGAGACGTTCAGATATTTTTGAGACTTTTGTCAAGATAGCCGAAGAAAAGGGCTTGGTTTCCAAAGGTTCACCAGAATCTGTGAAGGAAACTTTAGAAAAGACTCATCGTGCCGATTCTTTAAGTATTGAGGATATTGCTCATTTGTATAACACCAAACCTGGTGCTCCCAAGGAGATGGAATATAAGAAAAATATCGTGGAAATTGCTCATCCTGAGCCTCAAGTGCTGTTTAATTCCTATGATAAGCTCAATGCTTTAGTGGAAAATATTCAAGAGCGTCAGAACATTCTTCTACATATCGTCAACAAAAATTCTCCCGATGGACAGTTGACCAATCGTAAATATGCCAAACGCGACTTCATTCTTTCTTTGGTGAGAGTGGGCAACGATATGGATAATCGTGGTCAGTCTGATCTAGTGACTTTAGCTGATGCTTGTTTGTATCAAGCTACAGCTAAATCTCTAAAGAAAAACGCTCAATTACAGCTAATTATTCCACTTATCGCTGCCGCGATGGGAGGATTATATGCTAAACAGCATCTTCGTTTTCATAGCGATGGTTTTGAAAGAGATTATCAGAAGGCGGTGGCTGAATTAGACGATTTGCTCAATTCTAATAGTAATTTTGGGGTAGGATACGAATATAAACCAGAATTTATTACTCGAGTCAATGATATCAAGAATAAGTTAAACGATTTAAACACTTCCGTTCAATCCGTTTTACCGGAGTTAGATAAATTGGAAGCGCCACATACCGGATCTGAATTGGTCACCATTGCTAAACAACCAGACACCCATGAAGCCCTACATGCTCTGCAAGAGTTTAAGAAAGTAGTAGGAGAAGTATATCCATATTTACGTCAAGTAGTGGCTGACTTTAGCAATGAAGGCTATAAACAACGCCAAATTCAAGATAAGGGATGGTTAACTGGCGTGGTAGATAGCACCGAGGTATTGCACGGTGGCAAAGGGTTAATTGCGGATGATTTTGATGATGTAGCTCATGCCTTACAAACTATCTTCTATGATGTGGCAAATATTCAGAAATCTTTATCTGGTGCTGATAATGCTGCTGCTCTAGCTCAACAACAATTACAATCCGCCCAAGCTAGTATGCCGGGTGAAGAAGCTTCTCAAGAACCAGAATCTGCCTCAGTACCTCTTCCAACTGCCCACGAAATGGGTGGTAGAACTTCCACAGTTCCTGCTAATCCGGTGGAACAAGATCAGGCTTCCCAGTTGGAAAAAGAACTCTCCGACTTCTCTTGGGAAGATTTAAAGGGCTAATCGAATTATTTTGACCAAATCTGGGAATAATACTATATCCCTGATGTAAGTCAAAGGTGTAAGTATATGCCGATTGCAAAAATCGAGCATTCAAGATTAAATAGGAAAATAAAATGTCTCTAAAACTTTTACAACCAGGCATTCAGCCTTTGGGTCAATTTGATGGTCTCGACTCTGACGTATTAACGTTGAAGGGTGGAGAAGTTGTTTCTTTTGCTTCTACCCAAACCTCTGGTCAACCAGGTGTTACTACTGCGAGTTTGGATAAAGCGGCTTATGATTCATTCGACGGATACGTCAATGGTGGCAGCAACGTCTTTTATCGTCCAGTGGTAACTAGACTGTGGAATGGTACTAACCTTCCTGCTGACGGTTATACTGCTGTAACAGCTAGTGCTCCAGTGGGCGCTGCAACCGGTCGTCCTTTGATGCTCGCTGACGATGGTATTACTGGTTACGGTACTCTCTTCGGTACTGTAGTTGGTGGTACTGTTGGTCAAGTTTCCTACGGTCCAAACAGCGTTGTTGCTTCTGCTAACTTGCTCGGACCTCACACCGCTACCGGTTCTGGTAAAGTAACTTGCTGGGATAAGCCAGGTCTCTACGCCGTCTCCTTGGACGCTGTCGATACTACCGCTTCTACTGGTTTAGTTCCAACTAACGTTACAACTGCTACCGTCGGCGTTGCCCTTGGATTCACTTCCTTGGGACTCTTGACTCCAAGCGGTTCTGCTCAAGACATTACTCACGGTCTAGTGAGCGTGGGTCACTTCGTTGAGTTCAACACCAACGGTTCTTTGGTTACTACTCCTAACTTCCTAGTTGCCGCTCTCAATAGCCCATCTGGTAACGTTAGCTCGCTTGGTCCAAGATCCTTCGCCTTTGCTACTATTTACTTTGCTCCAAAGAGCTAATCTGACTAGTCAGTTTAGTTGAAATCTTAAAACAACCAGCTCATTCGAGCTGGTTGTTTTGTTTTTTATGCATTTAAAATTCAAAATATGGTAATATTGAGTTATTCTTGTTGATACGCAATTTGCGTATGCTGGTTTTTCCGGCAAACATTTCCAATAAAAACGTGGAGAACACATGAATATGTTCAATAACCAAGGCGCAGTAAACGCCTCATCCCTTAAGGATGCACTACAGACTCTCGTCAAGTATGCTGCTATTCTCGAAGAGAACACCCCAGCAAATCAAGGCTTGGCAGGTCAACCATCTTTGTCTGATGACAAGCGTGATGAGTTGATTTCTCGTGCCATTATGACCCAAGACGGTAAAATTGCTCTAGCTCAGGCTATGGCAAACCCAATCCGTAGAAACCTAGATTATCATGGTATCGCTCGTCGTGCCTTGGTGGTCGATCCATTGCCACAAGGTGCTATGCCAACTTACGATAGAGATATCGATGTTGCCGCTGTAGTTATCTCCAGCAACGGTACTGGTCCAGAATCCAGAGTATTCGGTGACAGAGTAGTTGTCCCTGAATTCGAAGTTTACGCAAATCCAACCGTTAGAATCGCCGAAGTCAAGCGTCGTAGATTCAACGTTATCGATAGAGCAGTCCAGAAGGCTCGTCAAGAAATCATGGCTCAAGAAGACGCAAACGTTTTCGCAGCTTTGGATGCAGCCGCTTCTGTGGAAAATACTCTAACCGACATCGCTGATGCCGGTCTTCTCAAGAGAGACTTGGTTGAAATCAAGCAACAAGTTGATCGTTGGGACTTAGTTACTACCAAGTACTTCATGAACATCAATGAGTTCACTGACATCCTCAAGTGGGGTTCTGGTGGTGGACAAGGCGTTGGTGGTGGAGACTTCGATCCAGTAACCATGCGTGAAGTTCTACAAACTGGTCTTTACGCTCATATTTGGGGTACTGACATTATGGTAAGCAAGATTGTTCCTCCTGGAACGATATACGGCGTAGCAGATCCTGAATTCGTCGGAGTCATGCCAATTCGTCAAGACATTGAAGTCTTGCCAGCAGACGAACCAAAGCAATTGAAGCTTGGATGGGTCGTCAGTGAAATAATTGGTATAGCGATAGTTAACCCACGTAGTGTTGCGGCCGGTAGGAAATCGGTTGTCATCGGGGCTTGATCCTGAATAATATCCAATAGTTAGCAATAACTAATTGAAACTTGAAAAAGCTATCGTATGATAGCTTTTTCTTTGTTATATAGCAGGTGTGTATGTATATAATGTGGAGCTTTTATGATTTCTGTAGAATTATATGAAGAATGTAAAAAATTATATTTAGGCGGTCATTCAATATCTAAAATTTGTTTGGAAAAACATTTGGATAGGCACAATTTGGGGCGTCGTTTTAAAAAAGATGGAATAAATGTTGGATTAGGTTGCTCAAATGCTCGAACATATAATCTAAATGAGCATTATTTTGACCATATTGATTCTGAAGAAAAAGCATATATGTTAGGATTCATATATGCGGATGGTAATAATCTATTTCAAACAAATAGAATTGCGATACAACTATCGATTGTAGATAAGGAGATACTTCAAAAATTTTCTCAAATTATGTTCGGACAAGAGAATTTAAAATATCGCAAGAATAAAAATAATAAAGGAATTGAATTTGAATATGTGTCTTTAAGTATGTATAGCAAACATATGAGCCAGCATCTTGCTACCTTGGGCGTGGTAGAAGCCAAATCCCATAAAATTGTCTTTCCTGACTGGCTTGATAAGTCTTTGTATCGTCATTTTATCCGAGGACTAATCGATGGGGATGGTTGGATTTATCTGCCCAATGATAATCGAGATAGTCCTAATGTTGGACTAATTTGCACTCGCAAGTTAAATGATTTTCTAAAAGACTATTTTGAGAAAGAATTGAGGCTCAAATCTTATTTAGTCAAGGCATATAAACAGGATTTCGAAGTTATGTGTGAAATTCGTGTTAAGAACTATCACCAATGCAAAATATTTTTGGACTGGCTGTACAAGAGCGCCACTATCTCTTTGCAGAGGAAGTATGAATTATATCAGGAATTTCTCAACCGATACGATAATTTGAGAGATCAAAACAAGTAATTATTTTACATCTACCTATGAGCCTCGATCGTTTATTAAAACAAGCCGAATACTTCGAAAAATTGTCGCAACAAGACCCATATGATAGTAATTTGCGTAATTTGGTAGTGAATACTCGCCCCGATGGACGCAATTTTTCATTTCGTGAAGTAGTGGATGTAGTGTTACAAGATCTAACATCTTTGGATCGAAGTGAAAAGGATCCGGAGGTTTCCCAAGCTAGTCATGGATTATTGAATATTCTTAATAGCCTGGAAGTTCCCGATCCCAATGCTATGTTAAATGCAGCGAAGGCGGCTAATAATGTTATTCAACAGAGATATGCTAATGATGCTGAAAAAACCAAAATAGCCAAATATCTAGTATCTCTGACGCAAATCATCATCAATAAGTATTTTACCCAAAAATCCACAGATACGTCTGGTGGTGATGTGACCACCGAAGGAACTTATGTGTTTCTGCAAAGAATATTTAATACTCTTCATAGCGGTCAATCTTTAAATGAGAATGATGCCAATGAGTGGAAAAATTCTCGTACCTTTTATGTGCGACGACTTAATGGGTTAAATTCTCTACCCAATTTGACACCATCTCAGCAAAACGAGAAACAACTAATCGAATTTGTGATCAGCAAATTGCACTAAATATTCTTATTGTCTCTTGTGTGAAAATTTTCCATAGAAAAATGAGTGATATTCCTGTATTTCTTTGGAGATTATATGCCAGATAATGAAACATTTTTTCAAAAACTGACCGATATTAATTTTACGGTGAAAAATCTTTCACCTATCAGGAAAATACATATCTTCAATTACCCTATTTTCCCTGGTCAGACCCGAGATCTATTAGCCATTCCAGAGATTTCAGAAGCAGATATCCGACACTCTTTAATTAAAGGAGAGCTGGCTAATTTTATTCGCATGGGAGTGATCGATATTGTATCTAGCAGTATAGATTTGGTACAAGAAGATGCTAGTCAAGAAAATTTTTTAGTTAATGCGGGTTTGGTTGTTAATTCTCTGTTAGAGGCGCCCTTTACACAAACACAAACCGTATATGTTAATAAGGCAGGTAGTGATACTTTAGGGACAGGTTCCTTGGTTCTACCATTTCAAACTATTAGTCATGCTCTTTCAGTCATTACAGACGCTTCACAAACTAAAGTATACAATATTACTGTAGGTGCCGGAGAATATACTGAAGATCTTCTCATTCGCCCTTGGGTTGGTATAACTGGGGTGCCCGGAACCAGCGCTTTTGAAGGATTAACTACTGTTACTGTTAATTCTATTAGTTTTTCTCCATTATGGGCTGGTCCTACTTATAATGTGTCTTGGATGAGTCACATTACTTTTAATAATCAGCCTATATTTAATTTTAGCACTTTAAGCAGTATAAATGGACAATTAACATTTTTCGATTGCTTATTTAATTCTGGTGCCACTTATATTGGTGCTGGTAGTGGTAATGTTAATAATATTAATTGGGACGATTGCTTATCTTATGCCTTAGTTACCGTTAAAGACTGTCAATTTTTCTTTATGACTGGCGGATCACTAATTCAGATTACTGGCGGAGGTAATGCTCTTGATATTACTTCCACTGTGGAGGCAACTACTTGGTTAGCCTTACAGTGTGCTGTGAATGGCAATGTTAACTTACATACTCCTTTAATTAATCCAGTAGTGACCGCTCAATTGGTGGGGTGCGCGGTAGTAGGTACTCTAACTCTTAATGGCAATGTTACTTACACTTCCACGGCTACTGGAATACCATCCAGTATTACATTGTTAAATTCTGCACCGCCACCCGTATTATCCACACAGGCCAATGCTATAGGATATGTCCCTACATCCAATGCCAATTGGAATAATAGCGCCCCCACCACCGTTACTGCTGCTTTAGACCGTATTGCCGCTAAAATAGGTCCTATTTCATAATTTTAACGTAATACCGCTTGTCGAAGCATTTCTAACAGATATTCTTTATCATTATGCTCGGGATGTTCCAAAATTTCCTGATAGCAAACATCTAAAAGTGCCTTCATTCTGGGACCGGGGGTCATTCCCGCTTTTAGAAGATCGTCTCCGTTAATTTGCATAGCCTTACGAGAATGTACCGTGGTATCTTGGTATTTTGCCAGCAGCGTTTCCGCAGGCACGTCCATGGCTCTGGTTAACTTTATAAATTCATTATAGGTATGCTCCCATGGGTCGGGGGCTTCATTCTTGAACTTTGCTATAAACTTCCTGTAGGGAAACGCTCCGTCTTCTAGGTGCTGAAAATCTAACAACCTTTGCAGTAGGAAAGCAACTCTCTTGATGGATTTGTTTGAGAATTTAAGATCAATAAGCTCCTGCTCCACTAGTAAGTGTGGTAACTTGTTGTAGAGTAAGGCTAAACGGGTTTCTAACTCACCCGCACATTGATTCAGTGACGGAATTAGGGGAAGTTGTCGTCCCATCAAGCATGGACAGACAATATCCAAGGCTCCGGACATGTGTAGGTACATAACTCCAGCATGAGGGCGTGAAGTCATAAGAGTTTTGCTTAGTTCGTCATTGATACGTTCTTTGGAAACCTTCTTCAAGGTTTCCAAAGAATCTATCATTCCCTGAAAGGTTTCATCATGGATAGCGAAGCCAAAACGTGCAGCGAAACGAGCTGCTCGCATAATACGTAAACCGTCTTCTTGGAATCGTTTTTGTGGAACCCCCACAGCACGAATGAGACCAATCTTAATGTCTTCGTATCCGTGAAAAGGATCCACGCCCACATTGCTTACTGGATCGAAGGCTATGGCGTTGATGGTAAAATCTCGACGAGCCAAATCTTCCGTGATGTTTGTAACAAATTGGACCGATGCCGGACGACGTCCATCTCGATATTCACCTTCTACTCGAAAAGTGGTGACTTCGAAATGATTTTCCACGCCTTCGCCCATGCATACCGTCACTGTGCCATGTTGCAGTCCCGTAGGAATGGTTCTTTCAAACAGTTGGATGACTTGTTCAGGCGAAGCGTTAGTAGTAATGTCCCAATCTTTGGGCTGTAGTCCAAGATGTAGGTCTCGTACGCACCCTCCTACGATGTAGGCTTGAAAACCTGGATTCTGTAGAATGTTACAAATTTCGATAGCTTTTGGATGAATTAGGGGCTGAAAAAGACGATTATGTGACATATGCGGTAACATAAAGTTTAAAATTTGGGTGTCAAGCCCTTTCTTCAGCCGCACTTAGATAATATTTCGATATATTATTGTAATCTCAATAGGAATTCTACATGAAGCTTGACCAATTAACAGATCTGTACAGTCTAATTTCTAGAGGTGCCGAAAAAATACGGTTCAGAAAAACATCTATGAGATTAAGGCAAGCTGAATTTAACTCTGTTACTTTTAATCAGGGATTCACTAAAGTTGCCTTTGATACTCGTAGAATAGATCAAGCAAATCAATATAATCCTCGTCGTGGACTACAGTACTATAATCGTAGTGAGGCTTTTATCACCGAAGCTATGTCACAAAAAATTAAGAATTTTTCCAAACTCCGTCACGTGCTTAATTCTATCAAAGATATTTATGGCCAGGAACCAGAGTGGCAAGATAGCAACGCTCGTGTATTATTAACTACTTTAGATAATGGCTTGCGCACTATTATTAAGGATGGCGATTTTACTGAAGCACAACCTGGATTAGGCAGTTTTAATTATATTGAAGAGTTATTACATGTTAGATATCGTCTTGGTTTTGATGATTTGGTTAGTATGAGTGAGCTTGATTTACGACAAGTTATCTTAGCTAAAGATGAAGAGTTAACTAGGAAGGATGTGTCTCAATCTTTAGAGATCACTAAGAAAGATGTAATCACTAAAGATTACGATTCTTTGATCGAAAAATTGTTTGATGGATGTAAGGCAAGTGCAGATAACCCCGATGTAGAGAGGACTATTAGCATAACTATTAGAGACCGATTCCATAAAGAAGGATAAGTTATGAGTAGTGAAAGTAATTTTGCTTATGCTCTTAAATACAATACTCATTTTATTGTAAGAAATATTACAGGTAGTTCTGTAAACTCACCTTATCAAAAAACTATTTTTATTTTTAATTATCCCATTAATTATGGAGATACTAGAGATATTTTGGCTATCCCTGGAATAGAAGAAACAAATATTCGTGCTTCGCTTCTCAAAGGCGTATTACGTCACAAGTTATTATGTGGAGATATTCAATTAGTTTCCAGCAATATTGATTTAATTCAGTTTAGCGATAAACAACGTACTTTTCTTCAAGGTTTTGGATTTGGTAAAGGTATTGCTGTGGGATATAATGAATTAGATGGATATGTACAAAGTCTTTTTGGTGGCGGGGGTAGTGGAGGAATTACACCACAACAGCATGAAACACTTAGGCAACTTATTCATTTCATATCGGATGGTCCGGGTGATGGATTTGCTACAGGCGCCGTTAGAATTATCAGTCCAGCAGGGAGCTCATTCCCTACCTCAATAATATGGTATTTAGATGGTACGCTAACTACTAAATTAGTAGAAAGATTAAATGTATGGGACAGTAATGGTATGCCGTCCACTATTACTTGGAATATGTACGATTTAGATGGTATTACTATTATTCATACCATAATAGATACGATTACATACGTCAACAATATTTTTGAAACAACAAGAGTTAGGACGATCATATGAATAATCTGTGTTCAATATATAAAGTTACTAATAAAACCAATGGTAAAATTTATATTGGTCAAACTTGGCTTACTTTACGAAAAAGATGGCGGTTTCACTCTAATGATAAAAGTGGTTGCATTAAATTACGAACAGCTATTAAAAAATATGGTATTAATAGTTTTAGTATAAATCTTATTACTCTTTGTGGAACACAAGAGTCTGCTGACTATTGGGAAGATTATTTTATTAAACACTATGATGCCATTAAAAATGGCTACAATATAAAAGAAGGCGGTAGTCGTGGCAAATGGTCAGAAGAAAGTAAAATGAAGCTTTCAAAATCTAACATGGGACATTTAGTTAGTAATGAAACAAGAAAAAAATTATCTGTTTCTCATAGCGGCAAAGAATTTTCGGAAAAACATAAGCAGAATATATCAAGATCTCATATGGGCAAAATACATACTCAAGAAACTAAAGAAAAAATGCGTGGAGAAAATAATGCACGCGCCAAACTTAACAAAGATCAAATAAATGAGATAATTAATTTATATAGCACTGGTAATTATTCATCCAGGCAGCTTGCTAAAAAATTCGGTATTGGCAAGACGCAAATTCTTAGAATAATTAACAAAAAATCCTGGGTTAATATTTAAGGTGAACTAATGTCAAACGAATCACCCGCAGCCATTTTATTTGACGAATTAGGTAATCCGGTTGGGGTTATGTTCGATGGATATGCGTATCGATTACAAGTAGAAGCTAAATTAGCCTCTAATGTAGATAATTTTTTATCGTCAGATCGATCTATTTTTGGGAGCGGTGTAATAGCAGATAGACTTTCGCAAGTATCTGCCAGTTTTGTAGGACAGCTAACAGATACATTTAATAATAATATTGGTCAAATTACTTCTGGTAGCGGCTCAATTAATATTTCTAACAGTGTACTACAAGTTTCATCTGGTACTGATAATACATCTACTGTTCAAGTATTTACCAATAGCACTACAAAATATTATCCAGGCAGAGAAATTTATGTGCAATTTACCGCAGGGTTTACCATTCCAACCGATGTTAATAGTGAACAACAAGCTGGTTTATATGATGGGTACAATGGATTCTTTATTGGTTATCATGGGACAATATTTGGACTCACGATTCGTAATCTTTCAATGGATTCTTTTGTTCCTCTATCTTCTTGTAATGGAGATTTGTTGGATGGTAATATCAACAGTAAGTTTACTCGAGATAATGTACCAGAGGTTCTTAATTTTACCTTTTCCAATGTTTATCGCATTAGATTTGGGTGGCTAGGCAGCGCCCCCATATTATTTCAGATAATGGCACCAGATGGTCAATGGGTAACATTCCACACCATACGACAACCAAATACAAGTTCTATGCCAGGTATTGCGGATCCAAATTTGCCAATTACTTTTGAAATTATAAAGAATAGTTCCGATACCAATAATATTCAAATAACTACCAGTTCTTGGGACGCTGGTATAGTCGATAGCTCTCAGAGTCCTTTTAGGATTGTTCCAACATTTTCTTTATTAAACTCTACTAGCGAATTATTAGATGGCTATGCTTCGTTTATCGGAATTTCAGAAGATGTTTCCACTTATGTTTCTATAGATATTACCGTATTATCCGATCAAATTAGTGATGTTAATGGATTATTATTAGAATGGTCTCAAGATGGTATTATTTTTGCTTATCCTGAAAAGTTTACCATTTTACCTGGTCTGGGAGCCTTTTATTCTTTTGCACCAAGAGCTAAATATTTTAGATTAACATATACAAACGGTCCGGTAAATCAAACACAATTTTCTTTAACAACTGTTTATTATCCGGTTAACCGATCTATTTACGTACAAAATTTAAATACTGATATTGCTGCACAAAGAGCTACCGATGTAGTTAGATCTGTTTTGGCCGCTCAGAAAACAGGTGGTATTAACAGTGATTATACTAATTTACAGGCAACTGATGATGGTATTCTAAAAGTTATCTCTGAAATTACAGATAGTGTTAATGGTCCGGTGGCTGTTAAATCTCCGTTTACTGCCGCCATAGCGAGTGATCCGGCTTTGGTGGTTGCTATTTCACCTAATAATTCATTTACTGTTACTACAACTAAACCGGCAACCAGCGTCACCTCAAGTGTTTCTGGTTCTACCTCCAATTCTAATTTTCTACCTTCTAATGGAACTAGGTTAGGTGCTACGATTTACAATGATTCGTCAGCTTTGCTGTACATAAAATTAGGTGCCGTGGCAAGTGTCACTGATTATACTATTAAACTTTTTCCATTAAGTTATTATGAAGTTCCATATGGCTATACTGGACAAATAGATGGCATTTGGTCAAATGCAACCGGATTTGTTAGAATTAGTGAATTAACATCTTAAATATCAATAAAAAAGCATACTGGTAAGTAATACCATTTGAATTATAATGGAGCCTTCATGTCTAGTCAATCGCCAGCATCAGTTTTGTATAGTTCAGATGGTTATGAATTAGCCTCGATACCTGGCGCCATTATTCCAACTGGCACTCGTGCTATTTTAGTTGATGGTACAGATGGTACTCACGCACGTACTTTGTTAACTGATGCGCTTGGACGGCTTCAAGTAGTGGGGGCTGGTACCGCGGGCAGTCAGAGTGGCGGTGTTATTACTATTCAAGGCGATCCATCTGGTACCCCTGTTCCCGTTTCGGGCACGGTCGCAGTTAGTTCTGTTGGCGGTACTGTTACGGTAGCTGGTACTGTCACTTCGAATCAGGGCGCACCTAATACTCTAACCAATGCTTGGCCAGTTGAAATTACAGATGGCACTAATGTTTTAGGAACCTCCTCTCATCCAGTTAATATTACGGGGTCCGTCACTACCAGCAAATCTTCTACTGGCACTATTACTAGTGTATCTGGTTCTGTTACTAGCATCACATTATTAGCTTCAAATGCTAATAGAATTTCTGCGACTATTTTTAATGATGCCCCGTCTGGTAACATATTATACATAGCGCTTGCAGCTAGTTCAAGTACTGCGGCTTATACCGTTAAACTGTGGCCTGGCTCTTACTGGGAATTACCGGTGGATTATACCGGCACTATTTCTGGAATTTGGACTGCAGCCACCGGAAACGCATTAGTGACTGAACTGACTTAAAGGTAAAATGCCGTTATTTTCACCACCGTTGGATATAAAAAGTAACGGCACTGATCTGGGACCAGTTTCTACTATAGATTTTACCACTGGTATTACTGTTTCTGAAGCTAATGCAGTTGCTACCGTTAGTGATATTGATACGGGCGGTGGCGATGTTACCATGGTAGAAATAGATTTTGGAACTATACCTACTAGATCAAAAACGTTTGTAGTAACTGATGCGACCATTACGAGTAGTTCTCATATTATGGTGACGCAATCTGGTACCGCCTCTACAGGTCGTTCTGCCGATGAAAATGAGATGGATCCTATTACTTTTTCAGGCACTCCACAATCTGGACAATTTATTTTAATCGCTAATACCCTTAATGGTCCGGTGGTTGGTAAATATAGGGCGAATTACATGGTAGGGTAAATCACTAATAAGAAAGTATTAAGTTATGGCTATAATTCAATCGGGTTCGTCCTCATCTTTACTCACTGTTGATGCTACATCCACAGCAGCACGCGCTACTTTGTATGATATCAGTGGTAACGCCATGTGCGACGTAGCCTCTTTAAACAATATTTTAAACGCTCTCAATGCCAATGTCACATTTACGTTGGGAGGGCAATCTACTATTGGTTTTAACGTTGCCGGTACTTCTGGTACTTTAACACTTACTTTTGAAGCCACTATTGATAATTTGAATTGGTTTACCATTAACGGTACTCCGTTGGGTGGCGGATCTCCCGTTAGTTCTGTCACGGGAAATGGACAGTGGTTGGCTGACACAGGTGGCTTCTATGCCGTCCGCGCCCGCATTTCTGCCTTTACCTCGGGATCCATGACGGTGAGTTTAGTGGTTTCTCCTTCACCATCTAAAAATATTGCTCAAAACATAACTACCAGCGGAACCATTACCATATCTGGAGCAGTAAATCAAGGCACTCCCAATACGTTAGCTAATGCTTGGCCAGTAGAGATGACTGATGGCACCAATGTGCTAGGTACTTCGTCACATCCTTTGCGAATGGACCCAACAGGGACGACCACACAACCAGTTTCCGGTACATTAACAACCAATCCAAATCCTATAGCTGATAGAACTGCTACGGGCACTATCACTGCTAATGGTCAAACTGTCAGCATCAGTACTAATGGTATTGGTACAGTGGGAGTTTTTATTGGCACTACCGCTTGGACTGGAACAATTTCTTTCGAGGGAACTATTAATGGTACTGACTGGTTTAGCGTAGTTGGTTTGCCAGTTGGCGCTGATACTATTGGTGTTACTTCTACTACTGCTAATGGGCAATGGAGAGTAATTGGTTCTGGTTTGCTTGATGTGAGAGTGCACGCGACCGCTGCTATCACTGGTACGGCTACTATCACTCTGGAGGCTAATGCTACGGGCGGTTTGGTTAAGTCGGCACAAGGCTCGCCGAATTCCATAGCTAATTCATGGCCAGTAGAAGTAACTGACGGTACAAATATTCTTGGAACTTCAAGCCATCCAGTTCGCACAGATCCAACAGGCTCTACAACTCAACCAGTTTCTATTTCGGGAACGGTACTAGTATCAGGAACAGTTATCGCCAATCAGGGCACTGCAAATACAGTTTCTAATGCATGGCCAACATTAATTACAGATGGTACCAATACAGCGGCTGTTAAAGCGGCTAGCACAGGTGCAGTTACTACTGATCCATCAGCAGTAGTGGCGTTGTCACCAAACTCTCCACTTCCAAATCTGGGTAACGTAGATTCTGGTAATAGCAGTACCGTTGCATTGGGTGCCAGCGCAACCTTTACAGGTACTGGAACAAGTGGTCTAGGATACTCTGTTATTGCTGTTTCAGTTATGGCTATTGGCGCTTCAGCTCCACCAGGAACTTTGATTATCGAACAATCATCTGATAATACCAACTGGGATGTTCAGGATTCGTATTCAGTAGTTGGTGGTACCGCTTCTCCGACAGGTGAATTTGATATTACTATTAACCTAAGAGCTAAATTTTATAGGGTTGTTTATGTAAATGGTGCTACCGCTCAAACAGCTTTTAGATTGCAAACTATTACGATTCCAGTCTTCTCTCCACAGTCGGACGCACCAACTCAAAAGGGTATTCAGGCGAATACATATTTACCAGTTCAGGAACCAAAAGATACTGGTAGAACAGTTAGAACATTTGTTGCCACTAATACTGCTGGTATAGCTACAGAAGCTATGGTGACACTAACACCTTATACTGGATTTACGGCAGGATCTACAGGAACAAGTTTTACGGTAACGGCAGGTAAAACTCTTAGATTACAGACTTTAACCGTGTCTGTAAGAACAGCCACTACTACTGGTCTTGGTGCCATCATTAGATTGAGAATTTCTAGCAGCGGCGCAGCAACAACGTCTACTGGAGCAATGGTTATCGCCGGAGCTTTTTCTGGTGCCGCTACCGGTGGTGTAGGTACTGCTACAGTAAACTTTCCAGATGGTTTGGAACTATCTGGAACACAACAATTTGGAATATCAGAATTGGCAAGTAGCACGAGCGCCTTCGTAGATATTTCACTGGTTGGATATGAATACTAAAGGAGATATAAAATGGCAAATAAACCAACTTTACTAATTAATTTTCAGTTTGATTATGATGGAACAACCGCAACAATAGTGGTAAATCCAAAAACTGGTCCCGTATTTTTAACAAATCAAGTAGGATTTACAGAACTAACACCTGCTTTTAATGCTACTGTTACAGGAGTAATTTCTGGAAGCGTAACTATTACAGATAATGCTACTCAGCCAGTTGCAACAACTGCTTCGGTAGCAGGTGGTAATTTAACAGTTAATATTCCCGCTGGATTTAGCGCCGGACCCTTATATTGTACAGCCACAATTTCTTTTTGAAAAGAGCTAATTAATCAAGCACTAACATTCAATAGTTCAGTAGTTAGCTTTTTATTTTATATCTGTTTGAAAGGAATTAGTTTTAAAAGACTAACATGATATATAAAAGTTAAACCCCGTGCGACGAAAAGGTGTGTAGACTATGAAATGGAAGCACATATGAGAGCCCTTGTTCTTAGTGGCGGCGGGAGTAAATCAGCCTATTCCGTTGGTGTGCTGCAACATTTATTGGGTAATTTAGAAATTAAATATGATGCTATCGTTGGCGTCTCCTCTGGAGCCATTTGTGCTGCTTTTTTAGGTATGTTTTCTCATGGCTATGAAAAAGAATCTATCGACGCCCTGTCTAAAATATGGCTCAGTTTAAATAACGAAAAAATATATCAGAGATGGAATCCCTTTGGTCGTTTTCATGTGCTTTGGAAATTAGGATTTTTTGATAATTCACCCATGAAAGATTTAATCAGAGATAGCATATCATTAGAAAAAATACGATTATCGGGCAAAAATATTACTGTTGGAACTGTCAGTTTAACTTCGGGAAAATATACCAATTTTGATCAGAATTCAGATGATTTTATTGGTGCGGTTATTAGTTCTGCCGCTTTTCCAGTTATGTTTGAACCTGTCATGATTGGAAATCAATTGTGGAGCGATGGGGGCATAAAATCTATTAGCCCTATTCATACGGCAATTATGCTGGGAGCAGACCAAATTGATGTGATCGCTACCTCCCCAGAAACACGAGATAAAAGATGGATTGACAAGCCATCCATTATAGATATAATCAAGAGATCATTTGATCTCTTTACGGAAAAAATACTTTCTAATGATATCGAAAAAGCCATCCTGTACAATAAGCTGGCATCCGTGGGATTAACCGAGAAAAAATGCGTACAGCTCAACATTATCCGCCCAGATTACAACTTAATTGAGGATTTATTGGACTTCCATCCCACTAAAATAGCTGAAATGATTCAAAAAGGCTATCGCGACGCAAAATTGAAGTACACAGTGTAATAATTCTACATACTATGATAGGAGCGCGCAAGAATGACAACCAATGATTTCCCGGGAATTGGCTATACTAACTATGGACGTAATTTTAACTTTTTTCAAAAAGTATCGGTTACTGCCACCAGTTTTGGATCTAATAGTGTTGATGGATACCAGCCTGATGCTTTGATCACGTTTCCAACACAAACTGTAACTTTTCAATTGGAGCCTGCCGCCGAATCTGACGGATATGGTCTCATTCAATATTCTTTTAATGGAATAACCATCGATGGCGACATGAGTTACGGAAATTATAGTGCTAATTTAACTTTTGAAAATCGAGTTATTTCTAAAATTTGGTTTAAACTCGTTTCTGGTAGCGCTACCGTTAGAATAGAGGCTTGGGGCATTCGTTGATCGTTTAATATTTTTGGAGATGTTGAAGCCTGGGCATATAAATACATATTTATATGCGAGGTAAAATGGGAAGAAAATTTGTTGATTTGACTGGTCAGTGTTTCGGTATTCTAACTGTTATTAGGAAAACAGATAAAAATAAATTTGGACAATCTCGTTGGGTTTGTCGATGCACATGCGGCAATGAAATTACTACTGTCGGAAATAGGTTGATACAGGGCGGTGTAAAATCTTGTGGGTGCATCAAATTTACTAAAGATTTAAGTGGGCAAAAATTTGGTAGTTTGACGGTATTAAATCAGTCCAAAACCGCTAACCAAAAAAATACTGGTAAACATATTTTTTGGTTGTGTCAATGTGTTTGTGGGATTAAAAAAGTTATTAGGGGAGATTCTTTGAAAAATGGAGAAGTAGTTTCGTGTGGTTGTTTACATCCACGTAAACCACATTCTGATCCAGAATCGGCTAGAATGTCCAGTGCTCGAAATGTATATAGAAATACTTATATGGACGGAGATTTAAGTTTTGAAGATTTCTACGATCTTTCACAGTTGCCATGTTATTATTGTGGGGCACTTCCGTCAAATCGAGAAAATGTTTTTTTGAGACATCAATCCACAGATTTTGCAAAACGAAACGGTCTTTTTATTTACAATGGTCTTGACCGCGTGGACAGTAATTACGCACATGATAAGGATAATGTTGTTCCGTGCTGCTACCCATGCAATTGGTCTAAATCCAGCAGAAGTGTCGATGATTTTGAAATATGGATAGTAAAATTGGCTATAAATTTGTGTAGCAGAGATAAATCCAAGTATCAGGAAATTATTGAATCTGTAGATGGTAATATGGTAGTATAATAAAGTAATGAGGAGATGATAATGACAATTTCATTAGACAGTTTAACTTCTGATCCAGTTGGAACAGAAAATGGTTTAGTTACAAGAAATATTCCATCAGGAACACAAGATGTTAGTGGTTCTGAAGTTATTATCGATGGTTATGTCCAAACCAATCCTAATGTTATTGTTTCTAATTTTCCATCGGAACAGCACGTACTTGTTGATGGTTATGTGGAAACTAATCCGGTGGTTATTCAGGGTACCAATCCTTGGAATGTTAGTATTAGTAATTTTCCATCCGATCAACATGTGATAATAGATGGCTATGTACAAACTAATCCAAATGTTAATGTCACTAATTTTCCAGCAACACAAGCGGTCACTCAAAGTACTAGTCCGTGGGTAGTTTCATCTTCTGGCAATTTTAATAACTCTTCTGTTTCTTCTATTGCATCGGGCGCCCCCACTTCAGCTACTTTTGTTGGTGGTGAGGTTCAAGCTGTACAATCAGGTTTAACATCTGGAGATTTGTATCCACTCTCTTTAACCACTACTGGATTATTGCGTGTCGACGGATCAAATATTACACAGCCTGTCAGCGGTACCGTAACTGTCAATCAAGGCTCAGCGGCTGCCTTATCAGGCGCGTGGCCAGTAGAGATAACTGATGGATATGGTAATATTCTTGGAACTTCTTCCAATCCTATTATAACTACATCTAAAGCTGTTAATCGTACGACATTAACTTTTGTAGGTTCTCATTTTAATGGTGTAAGTAATACAGAAACTATGATAACTTTTACCCCATATTCTAATTTTGTGGCGGGAACTGCCGGAACTTCTTTTGCTGTTGACACTGGTAAAACATTAAGATTACAAAGTATAATTTTAAGTGGTTATAATGGCAACGGATTTTTTAATTTAAGAATTTCTAGTAGCGGATCTGTTACCACAAGTACGCCAATTATTATAAGTGTGTATTTAACAGGCACTGTTAATGTTCCAATTCCAGAAGGACTAGAATTGACTGGATCGGTACAATTTGGAGTATCTCAAGTGCAAACTCCTACTGGCGCTGTATTTAGTATGACTATTACTGGATACGAATATTAATTTTCCTGTAAGTTTAGGGGTAAGTCATGCCATTTAGATTAAATGATAATGGACAAATAGATACGACTAAATATAATGATCGCGCCATGTCTGAGCGAGAGACTCGACATAAATTATTATCTTGGGCGAGACAATTAGGCTATGAAAGGGATATGCTACTGTTGTTTGCTAAGTTTGATAAACTACTAAAAAACTGTACTAATGAGGGAGAACGCAAAGATATTGCTGCATTAGGGTGGGCAGAAACCCTAAAATTGATGGGCTCATATGGCACTTTTTTCATGGATGGAAAAGTAATTTATTCGAAGGAAGATGATCAAAGATACTCTTTGCTCTTGAATAAAGAAGATAAAGGAATTGTGAAATGACAGATAGTAAGTTTTTTGGCGAAGTGTTATGGTTCGATCCTGCTAGAGGATTTGGATTTATAGGTTGGGAGAAAGATGGCGTACAACAAAAAGACCTGTTTGTCCACTTTTCCGATATTTCGTGCGAAGGTTTTAAAACCCTTTACAAGCATCAAAAGGTATCTTTTGGTCTGGGCACCAACATTCGTGGGCAACCCAAAGCAGTGGATGTCGCCGTCTTGAAGAACTAAATTATCTATCTAGTTCTCTAATGATGATGTCTAATTTGCTGTTAACATTATCCGTCAAGTTTTTGCCGTTAATTTTGAAAACCACTTAGATGATAATTGTCTGAACTTTTTAATTTGTTTAGTTTTAGATATTTTTGCTTTAGTCTCTTCTGAACGTGGCTTACCAAAAGTCCAATGTTTATCTTGACGACAAGCGTTACTTATTTTGTTTTTAGTTTCTTGCGAGTGTTGTTTACCAAACATTGAGGTTTCTTGACCTATTTTTCTTGGTCTTTGTTTGGCTTTTTCCGACATTATCTGTTTGGTGTCCAAAGAATGTGTTTTGCCAAACATTTTATTATTTTCTCCCAAATTTAATTTTGAAAGTCTCTTTTTGCTTTCTTCTGAATGCCCTCCCTTATACCCTTCACCACCGTTAGTTAAATTATAGACATTGTTCTTGCCTAATAATTCTTTAGCTCTAATAATCCACTCTATCTCAGTATAATTAGCTTGATCTTCTGTTTCTACGCTAGTAATAATATTTAATGAAAAATTTTGTCTCCCATATTTGTTAATAGCAAGATCAATAGGCATAGACTTACTTTTACATGAATTGTGTTCCCAATTTCTTCTTTTGAGATTATTAGTTTGACCAATATATACTTTACCATTGATCAAATTTTCATAAATATAAATATCAATCATTTTTTAAATGTTCCAATATTTCATCTAATTTATTGGTACAAATATTTTCTAGATTTTTTACTTTGACATCCAGAGATGTAATATCTTTAGCATCTTGTAAAATGTGGTCGTTCAAACTTTTTTCAATATTGCTTAATTGATCGTCATGTTTTTGTCTGTATGTTCTAATTAATCCAATTACAGAAATAACGACGGCTACTATGACGCCAACGGAACTAATAATATCTTTGAGTTGTGACCACTGAATAACAGTGGGATCACTCATTTTTTTCGCCTTTTAGTTTTGATTTTGGCGATAACGATGTCGCATTTATCACTAACTTGTTCGCAATCCGTTGCCACCTGTTCAGATGCTTCTAACACATCTGTTTGTTGTTTTACTTGTTGTTGCTTTTGTACCATAATTACCCCTTAGTAGCAATAAAAGGCTTGAACTCATCCATCTGCGCTAAATCGGCATTCTCATTAGCGTATTCTTCATCTTTCTTTTGCTGATCGAGGTTGGAAACTTCTAATTCTTCGTAATGCGTCTCTTTGATTTCTAAGATAGATCGTTCCCTAGTTGGAATAAAGGTCTCTTTTAAGAATGGCATACTAGGTTGAATGATGTTGGGAGCCGTTTGACGAACTTTTATCTTATCGCTCTTTTTATAGATGGATCCGCTAGATGCTGATTTTTGAAGTTGTTCTAAGGTATATTGATAATGTCTCTTATCCAATAGATTAATGGAACGAAATGCTGGCACCGTCAGATTTAAATCTGCCAGACTAACATTACGATTACAAACGTTAGAAATCCAGAAGGTAGGAGCTTCTTTTACCATATGAGACCTCTTTGTAATACTAGTATATTCATAATTTGTCATAATACCAAAGGAACCAGATGACCGAAATCTTACAATACATGCCGGGTATGCAAGTCACTATCTTTTTGGAAACATTAGATATCAATGGACAACGTACCAACGATGGATATGATGGATACACCGTACCCGTGGTGACTCGTATCATTTTGCCGGGTTATACCTTAGCGATGGGATATCCACAACCACTTATTCAATTGGATGTAGGTCTATATACTTTTCAGTTTCAATTGCCTAGTGGAGCCGCGGCAGTCGGCAGTTATTTAGTAGATGTAGCCTATATGAATACGTTGGGGTTTGTGAATTATCAAACTTATCAAATTATTGTGACTGCGCCGTTTGGTCTCTACGGTATAACTGTGCCGAGTGTATCATGATTAAGGGTAGAGGCGAATTAATTGACGTGACAGATCAGGTCAATTTAATTGTACAATTTAAAGATGCATCAGGTAACCCCATCAACACGGATTCCTTTCCACAAATTTCTATTGTTCAACCCAGTGGCTTGGTGCTATTAGCGCCCACTTCTATGGGAGTAGCTCAAGTGGGGACGGGTCAATATTCCTATATCTTTACCGTTCCTATCAACGGTCCTTATGGTGTCTTCAATGATGTTTGGACGGGTTTTATCAATGGTTCTCGTGTGCAAGCCACTTTGAGTTTTGTGGTGACTCACACCCAGATTCCAGCCATCAATACGGATGGTTACATTCATTTGGGTGATGATCCAGGATTTCGTTATTCCCAATGTGCTATTCAAAATATCAACAAATTGATTAAATCACTGAAGGCTAGACTTAACAGCGCCGGTAAAGCTAAATCGGTAGATGGTTATGGCAATACTATCTATGTGGATTGTGATATCTTTTCAATTGATATGTTGGTGACTTTTATTGCTACAGCTTTGTGGGATTTTAATCAGGTGCCGTATTTTACTTTCTTTACTTTTGATGAAGATGATTTCGTTAATCAGTTCGGGGAGATTTTGGTGGAGGGAGCTACTTTGTATGCGTTGGCTTCCAAGGCTTTGATCGAGAGGGGAAGAGAGTTTCAGATTACGGATAATGGATTGAATTTTAATCCGCCGACGGTAAGTGAGTTGATGGAGACACAGTATTCGACACTACTAACGGCATATAATGATAAGCTACGATATATAAAGAACTCACTTCGTCCGGCACCAAGAGGTTTAGGAGTATTTAGTATGAATAGTGCTATAAACCCGGCATTTGCAAGATTACGCCACCTTAGGGCGAGACGTCTGATCTAATATTATCTATGTCTAGTTCTATTAATACCTTCTAGAAAGTTCTGTTTAGATGATAAGGGACGTAAATTATTTAATGACCAACATCTCATAAATTTTTCATCGTCCATGGAGGTATAATCAAACAGTGACTGTGGAATAATATGGTCGATTTGCCATGTCCATGTTGAGCTGGCATTATCGTCCCATGTTTTAGGATTATATTTGCCATAGTTGTCCCAAGACATCCATGGTTCGAATTGTTTTTCTAAATGCTCTTTTAGTTCTTGAATAGAATAGGGAAGATAATCTAAACAGGAATATCCATTTTTAGATGAATCATTAGACTTCAGATAAAAATTAATATTAGCCGAGACAGATGTCCTGATTCTAAAATTAGGATCATTAATGCGACGTTCTTTAGTATATTCGTTTTGATATTTTCTGATTTTATCCGCATTTTTAATGCGATATTCTTTATCCTGTTTTAGGATATCTTCTTTGTTTTCTTGGTAATATATTTTGTTATACTCTTGTCTTTCTTCTTTATGTTCCTGATAATACTCTTTTTGTTTTTCTAATTTTTCTTCTTTATTTTCTTCGTAGTGATCTTTTTTATAGGTTAAAATTTCTTCTTTATTTTCCTGATAATATGTTGCGTCATACTCTCGTTGATACTTTTTAATCTTGTCTTTGTTTTTCTCACGGTATTGGCGCATATATTCGGTGTTGCACTGCTTACATTTTCCACTCTTGCCGACATCATCCTTTTCAAGCCCGCACATACTACATTTCTTCATGATTTCTCCTACCACGATCTATATCACTACTGGGAGAAGTTGAAATAAAATTATTTAGGTTCTAACGGATTAGCTAAAACTCCTGAAACCGCCTCGGCTTCTATGCAAATGCCTTCTACAATAATCCAGTCGCCAGAAGTAAAGTTTTTGGTTATTTCTTGATCATTAGCTAACCAAGCATTTGGTGCGCGCCCCACTTCAACATTATCTGTTTCAATGACTATCTGTAGGGGCAATTTTTGGGCTGCCGGGTGGACATAGCTGTGTGAAAATAATCCTTCCATTTTTAATCGATCAAACATTATTCTGGACACATCCAACTTATGACCATTATAGGGACCGACGCCAGCATAAGTAATAGATTGAATTTTGCCCACTAAAACATCACCCAGTAAGACTTTTATATTTATATATGTCATATGAAACAATATATCAGAGACCAGCTAACTTCTCAAATACTTCTATCTGATTCAACAGCGCTCCGTGCTTCTTTCTCTCGGGCGCTTTCAATTGGTAAGGTGGTAAAGAGCTTGGTATCTCCCTCATCTCCGCCCCACAGCACCGCTTCCTGCACCATAAACTGCAAGGGCGTGTCCATCTTATAATCATCATATCCATGGGGAGAATAAGCCAAGGTAATATGGGGCTTGTATTCTTTGAAGGTCTGCTTAAAATCCACTTTAGCGGCTTGCAAGGCTTTGACCAATTTTTTATGCAATTGGTGCAATTCCTCCGACTTGACGGGGGCGATGATGGGAACGGGATGATCGGGGCGAGGAGGAAAATGTGAGACGTGATCTGCTTTGACGGAGAAGGGCTCCGTCTCCGCCATAATTTCATAAGCCGCTTCGGTGGCTTTCAACATCTTCTTGATGGACCAGTTATCTTCAAACACCAATAAAGTAATATGATACTCCGAAGGTGTTTCTTTTTCACCCGGAACCTCCAAATTACGAATTAATCTGCCCACCTCGTGGGGCACGCGAATTCCCAAAAAAGCCATAGCTTAACCTCTATATCATATGGTAATATGACTATTTTCTCATTTCTATATGTCTTTCAAGAAACATGAGAAAATCCCACTCTCGGTGGCACGCAAATTACCCTATAAGTCACTGGCTCGCATGATTAAAAAGATGCGCGAGTACTTGAAGAAGGACCCAGTGGTGCAGGAAATGTTCAAGGACTATGGGGTGGAGATCGAAGAAATTGATTATATTCCTATGATGTTTGGAAATATTGATGTCTCGGCCAAGACGGATCATGGCGTCATTATCTTTAACTTTAAATTGCTGACCGATGGTGATTTTTTCGAAGATTTTTCCTACGGGGTGCATGAAATGACCCACTGGCTGCAACAAACTACGGGTAATAAAGCGACTCGTAGTTCGGATGATGGTAACTATCTTAGAAATCCTTTTGAACAGGAAGGGTTTGCTAATCAGGTAGAATATATTGCAAATCAATTTGGCGATGGTAAGGCGGAAAAGTACGTGGACGATTTATTAGATCATCATGATGTAGATGGTAAAAAAGAAAAAGATGAATTAAAAGCTATCTTCCTTGACAAAGTGGCAGGAAAATATTCTTTCTGAAAAATTTAATTCTTATTACTATTTATTAGATTTTGTTTGGCGCTCAAAGGGCGGAGGTTATCAAGAGACCAACATTTCTTGAAGTTATCATCTTCCATGCTTGTGTACGGTAATTTGCTTTGTGGGATAATATGATCGATATTCCATGTCCAAGTAGATGGATCATTATCGTCCCAAGTTTGAGCACTATATTTGCCATAGTTGTCCCAGGTCATCCATGCTTCAAACTGTTTTTCTAAATGGTCTTTTAAATCTTTAATATCATATTCTAGATATTTGAGACATGATTCATTATTTTTGGAAGAATTATTAAGTTTCATATAGTATGCTATGTATTTGGATACATGCCCACGTAATTTGAAATATGGATTATTCCTTTTTTTACTGTGGTAATATCTGGCATTCTTTTCTTTTATTTTGTTTTTATTATTTTGCCTATAAATTTTTCCATCTTCGGCTAATTTTTCTTTGTTCTTTTGGTTGTATATTTTTCGATAAGTTTTTAGGAAAATTTTTCTGCAATCCTTGCATTGGTTGCGATTTTTTTCAAAGCATGTTTCATCTTTGTAATTTTTACACATCGTACATTGTTTCATGAATTTTATCGATAAATTGATATTGTGGTATGGTAACTTATGCTGATCCAGTTCGAGTGGGGCTATCTCGCGTAGCATCAATGGGTGATGGTTACACTATTAATATATCATGGTTTCAGGCTTATTCCACGCTTCCTTCAAACAAAATAGCTTATCATATTTATTATGGTACGGATAACACTAAATTAATTCCAGATTCAGAATATCCAGACATATTTTCTGAAGGTGTCAAGCTGGTGGTGATTGATGGTTCCACCGAAGTTAATGTGATTGGATTAACTCCAGGTCAGGAATACTGGTTTTGTGTGCGACCGGTAGAGTATGATCCAACCATTTTTAATTTGTCAAATTTACCTATTGCTCATGATAACGTGCGTTTTTATCCCAGTAGCTTGCTCCGTCAAAATATGACGGCTACCGATTTGATTGTGCCACTAATGGATGTGGAAGGATTTCCCAATATGGGAGTCGTGCAAGTAGGTATAGAACTAATTTTATATTTAGCGGTAGATGCGGTCAATAACAATTTGATTGTACCGGGCGGCACCTCTCCAATTAGTGGACATTTGGTATTACAATCTAACAATCAATACTATTTGCCAAACCCTAATAATACGGGACAGGGATCTTTAGGTTCTTTGACTTTGGTAGGTGGTGACACTAATGGCACCTACAGTATTAGGTGCATCTTTGTGCAACGAGATGGTAGTGGTAATCCCATCTCCGGCACTGCTAAATTCGTGGTTATTAGTCCCCCACCAGGCGATCCGGTGGATGGTTATGGCAACTACCCAGTTTGGGTGGCTAACGGTCCGATAGTTTCTGATGGTATCTTGAGTTTTGGTATTGTTGAAAATGATGGATATACTTTTGTACCGGGCGATTCTTTTACCGTCCAAGTAGCCGGAGCACAACCAGGTCTGTCCAGCGGTCGTGGCTATGATAACACTCCGATTACCTCTCACTCGGTTAGTGGTTTCGATGGCTACAATACCTGGAATCCTTTGGTTACTGTCTTTACTTTAACCGAGTCTCGCCTTTATGATCAGATGTATGTTTGCTTATCTCGTTTTGAATATCCTAACTTTCCTTTCACTATTATTGATGGTTATAGGCAGGTACCCGTCGATTATTTGAGCACAGATTTAGCTGCCGCTGACGCGGCTAATGTTACTTTCCCGATATACGACTATGCGGGCTATCACCGTACTGATCCGGTACAATTGCTCAATGGTACTTGCGTAGGCAGTTACATCGGTGGAGAGATGGGTTGTATCGATGCTTACGGCAACTACAACATCTATCGTGGTTTCTCACTCCAGGATCAAAATACTCAGCGTCAAGACATTTTATTGTCCGTTACGGGGCAACCAGCTGTTCTAGTACAGAGAGTGCAGACGGGAGACGTATGCAGTTGTTACCTCTCCACTAGCGAATATCCTGACGACCGTTGCCCGTTCTGCTACGGCACCAAGTTTGTCTTTGGATACACCCAATATTTCAATCCGCGTCAGTCGGACGGACGCATCATGGTGCGTTTGGGACCAACTGCTGAAAATCTAAAAATGCATGAAGGTGGTTTGGAATCTGAGTTCCCGCTAGATATTTGGACTCTCACGGTGCCTACCATCAAGACACGTGATTTCTTGATTTTGTTCGACCAGAACGATAACGAATCCTTCCGCTACGAAGTAGGGGACGTCATTCGTAATCAGACCATTTTAGGTCAAGATGGCGGTCAGCACTTGAAGACCTTCCGTATCCGTAAGACCGATCCGGCTTATCAAGTTAGGGTGTTCCGTAACACTTCCGATTTTCCAAATACCATCAATACTTCTTTGGGTATGGCTCCTCCTGCTATTCCGCCTCATAGCCACACCATCGTAGTAAATGAAAAGGTTTTGGCGGTCAGCCAAATTAATCAGACTACCGGTATCTCACAGGGACATAATCACCCAATTACGGATGGGGTCGTTCAAACGGTGCTCGGGCATACACATACTATTATTCTCCCCTGATCTATGCATAGCTCTGGAAACCATTTAAGCGACAACTATCAGACAAATTGGGTTGAAATATAATTCGGTCGTCAAGATTATAAAGACTAATAAAAAGCCATAACATCATGACGGACAACAGACAAAAACCAGCAGTTCCAAATTATGTGCCAGACGTAGGTCGTTTGGTCACGGATAGATTTGATTTTCAACAGCATGTTAATGGTACTGGTTTCCGTCACGTGGCTAATCAAATCGATATGTCCCCATTAATCACTATTAGTGGTGAGCAGCCCACTAATGTGCAAGACGCTATTGCTTTACTGGCTGAAGCAGCATCCCCAGTTTTAAATCCAGCAACTACAACTACTTTAGGTATTGTTCAATTATCTGGAGATATTGCTGGAACTGCTACTAATGTTAGGGTAGTCAATATTCAGGGACGACCGATTAGTACCTTACCGCCGTCTACGGGTCAAGTATTGACTTGGCAAAGTGGCGGATTCTGGTCCCCACAAAATGTGAATAATGGGGCGGCAGGTGGCGACTTACGAGGCACCTATCCTAATCCATTGGTAATAGCTTTGGATGGTTACAAGTTTAAAACTCCTACTAATCCACTCAATGGGCAAGTGCCCACTTGGGTGTCTGCGGATGGTTATATCGAATGGAATTATACTGGACAAAATGTGGTCGTCTATCAACCCGGAGGTACCGCGGGAGGTAATGTGTATACCACTTTCGCGGGTGTGTATGCTTTTGCGCAAACTTTGGGCAGTGCACCAGTCACCATTTACTTGGACTCCACTCATAGTAGCACTTTCACTGTGCCAGCCGGCACCTATACTTGGGGCAATCAGCTATTGACCATCTTGGGATCCGGGGGTCCCGGACCTCCCATGCTGCAATTGCAAGCTGGCGTGGTGTGGAACGGCATTCTCTCTATGAATGTGGTAGGAGCCCAACTGACCAATGCTTCTACTAGTAGCACTCCCATCAGTTTCTCGGATGCTCTCAATCATACCGTACAAATTTTCTCTCATAGCTTTCTCAATGTGGAAGGGGGTTGTCAACCGCTGATGACCATTACCAATACCACTTCCGGACATTTATTTATTGAGTCGGATGGAGGTACCATTGGTGGTTTACCCGGAGGCGGTGCTCCCGTCATTACTGTCACGGGAGGTGTCAGTACTTTGACGCTAGTAATTGACGCCAACGCCTCTACTATCAGCGCTTCCTGTGTGTCTGCGGCGGTGGCAGGTAATGCACAAATCGTGTATGATGCCAATTCCAGTATATCTTTGCCACAGACTAATGTCACCTTGATTTTAGATGATATCGCCGCACAGGTCTCCTATAATGATGGCTATGTCTCTCCCACTATCGGAGCGGTGACCGTGCAAGCTGCCATTGATTATCTCAAACAACATAGTGGAAGCGGAGGTACTATCGCCGGAGATGTCACGGGGACGTTAGGATCCTCCACCGTAGTCAAACTACGAGGAAAAAATCTCTCCACCACTTTGTCTTCTCTTGGGGCTGCCCAAGATGGATATGCCCTCACCTGGGATAACACGGATGGCTATTGGTTTGCGGAATCACCTCCCGCCTATCAATGGGCGACTAATGCCTCACCCGTTACTTTATCAGATACCGCAGCACATATCATTACTAGCGTCACTATTGTACCTACCGTGACAGGACGATTGATTGCTTCCGCCACTGGTTATGTTAATAACTTGTCGGAAGCTGATACGGTGTCTTTGGGGATGTTTTACAGTATTGGTGCAGGCAATACTACTAATATTGCTCCCATTGGACTGTATACTATTCCACCCGCCATTAGTTTTACTTTTGCCGCTACCGTGGATTTACCTTTCTATATTATTTCTAACTTCCCCATCAATGAACCATGGGTGATCAATATTTGTGCCCAAGCCGGCACTGCTAATGATATTCAGTTCCCCGCTAGTGGATGTAATCTAGAAGTGGAAGAAAACCTACAGGCTAACTTATTGCCATAATAAAAATCTACCAATAACATAAACTAGTGTGCAAATCAATTCGCATGCTTCTGAAAAATTGATACTGCTTCTTCTTATGTGATTAATACTAACTTCGCTGAGATTACTTTGATTAGCGATGGCACAAATTGGTTTGTCTGTGATTCTTATAATGGTACCATAGTTTGATTCTACTCCTAATATTTCGAGAAAAATATATAGGGCATCATAATTCGTAATATATTACTTATTTCGTATGTCTTGAAGGAGTTATCATGGACCCAATTTTGCAAGTGCTGCTTAGCTGGCAGTTTGTGTTGTTTTCTCTGGCTGTTGCGGCTGTTATGTATGTCTTTAGAATTATTGGAGAATATATTTTATCTCTTTTTAAGGTTGATCCCAAGAAGCCAACATGGTGGAATGATCTAATTCTTCCTATTTTGCCGGTTTTCATTGGTGCTTTCGGAGCGCTACATATTAAAACCTTTCCTTATCCGGACGGTTTAACTTCTCATGGTGATAGGCTTATTTTCGGATTAGTGGCTGGCTTACTTTCTACCCTCTTGTATCGTGTCTTTAAAGCTTTACTGTATCAAAAGATTCAAGGTTTTGTTCAGGCTTTACCTGGTGCTGTTCCGGTTGCTACCACCCCAGCTGTAGTTGATCCAACAGTTGGTCCCACGATTCCTGTTCCAACCCCAGCCGCTACCACTAATACGGTAGTTACGGCTAATCTACCGTCGCGTGGAAGTTTATAATTCGGAAGTGCATTATATCGTATATTACGTAGAAATCATGCAACCATACGATATACGAAGAGAGAATAATGAGTAATTTTCCTCAGAACTTTGACGATGATACAACTTTACCAGTTGTTAATGATAATCTAACAGAAATTGGTGGCGACGCCATTAATGCTTTGCGAGATGCTGTCTTTAACATCGAGATGAATATTGGTTTGGGTGCCGCAGGAACTACTCCATCTATCGCAGCCCGTTTGGGTTTGCTTATTAATCCGGATGGAACTCCTAATGCTTCTGCTATTACTAGTTTAGGTTTGGTAACTTTACCAATTACTCAAGATCAAATTATTGATAACGCCCAAATTCCAGAATCCAAATTGCGTTTGGATTATCGTACCCAGGATCTCTTTAATTATATCAGAGATCTGTCTAGGGATGTAAATCTAGCTTTAGGATGGATATCCGTTAGTGGTGTCAAGTTAGAACCTCATCTTATAGGGGCTATTTATCGTCATGATTTGTCTCAGATCGACGTAGCGGAAAATTCTAGCCAGTTTTTAAACAATGTTTTTAGAACCCAGCGTGATAACGCTAATTCCTATACGCTAATTAACGATATGAATAGTGAGTTGTTGGCTCATCAATGGGCGGACGGCTCTCCATTTGGTATATTGCGTAACATTATCACAAATGATGGTTCCATTTATCCTTCTTATTATGCACATGTGGCTAGTGGTATATTTCTGAATACCAGTAGATTTAATACTATTCCACAAACGGCGCAAGACCTTCAATCGTTTGCCCAGTTTATTGATGAAGCTAGCATTTTCTTGTTAGGTACTAGAATACAAAACCTATACGCTAATGGTATTTCTAGAACTTCCACTTCTTCTAGCCTTACTACTGATGGTTATGGACAACCAATTATCCCTCCAACACCAGCTACTGCCTTCTTAAGATTTCCATCGGGAAATAATAGTGCGCCAGTAGATGACATTGATCATGGAGATGATATCATACAATTTTTTCCGGCTGCCGCGGACATAAGTTCTAATTCTTTTGATGAAAAGTTTGCTTTAGTTCAAGTGGGCGATATTATCAGAATAAATTATGGAACCGTTGAGGTTCAGTTTGTCATTTTAGAAAAGAAATACACTCACGGAACCTATGCTATAAGAATAGCTGGCAAAAATTTAGCCTATACAACCACCGCGGTTGCTAGAATTGATAGACCATTATTTAATACGAATAAATATGGTGTATTGGCTTTAGCTGCCGCTAATAGCAGTTTTAATAGCTCCAATATTCCAACCAGTTTAATTGTGGGTGCCCCCCGCGGAGCCCAAACTTTGGGTATAGGATTTAATCCAGATCAATTTGATAGTCAACATTATCTGTTGTATTTGGCCTTGTATCCAACAGGATCTCCACAAGATGGTTATACTATATTACCAGCTATTGATGTGACTGGTAATCAAGGTGCTACACCGGGATTTTACACTTTAGATTCTATAGTCCAATCTACCAATCTAGCTTTTAGGCAGCCTGGTTACAATTATAGGTTTATTGCCTTTTCCTACCAGGGTGAATTTGGCATTATGTTAGCTGATTCTTATAATAACGCCTCTTTCTCTATTATAAGTGGCGTTGTTCTTCCTAACGGAACCGGTTATGACCCTACTGGAACGGGTATTAATTTTCCACACAATGTGATAGATGTATTTTCTACCAATCATGATCCATTGGGTTTTGGTGCATTAGGCTCTAACGTCGCCTCTCCGCCATTTACATCTTCTTTTGCTTCGGTTGCAGCCTCACAATTTGTTACTCGTATTTTAGTACCACTAAGAAGAAATAATTACTATGTAGATGGTGTAGAAAAAGAAAAACTCAACCTACAGATAGGACAAGCTCTTGATCAATATGGTGACGGCTATTGGGTTGCGTCTATTGATGGATATCAGTCTGTTTCTGGACATGTTCAAACTACATATTTAGTTCCGCTGGATTTATCTACTTCTGATCTAAAAATAGGAAAAACGCTAGTTGTTCAATCCTTGGGATCGGGTAGTTTGGTAGATTTTGGTAGATTTGTAATTAGTGGAATTAATTTCAATTGTTCTACTAGTCCAGCCACTGCTATTACAGTATACGATGCGGTGCATGCGACAGGTACCTTTCCGGCTCCCACCCTAGCTAGTAGTCCAGATGGCTATGGTAAACCAGTTGCCTTATATTTTAATTCTGATTCCGTGGCTTTTGATCAAGAGTCAGCCACCGATATTACCATACCATCACCTAACGGTCCTTTTAAGAGATTCTTTGAAATTTATGTGGATGAAAATGGTAACACTTTTACTCACGAACGAGCCAGATTAAACAACAGCGGAAGTGTGATTACGGTTAATCCAACTACTGGTAGCTCTGTTCCTTTGTATAATTCCTCTTCTTCATTATCTTTCATCAATATTTATGATATTTCTCCAAAACTTAGAGGATACAATTTTGGCATAACCAAAATTAATTTGCGACTCTTTTCATATGATGCTACCACCGGCTTATTTGATGGATACTTATGTCAATTTGACGGTACAACCGTTACTCATGCCGGACCCATTATCGTTGGACAAAAAGGATTAATTTCTAGATTTTATGATGCAACAAATGTAGATTACATCGATTTTATCTTTAATCCTGGTGACACTATATCATCTTTTACTACTCCACAATCGGTAGATATACAATTATTTCCATCTTTGAGTTTAGATGGTCAAATTATGCAGTTGGGCACTTGTCAATTTAATACTGTAAATTATCAAGTATCTTATCTGAATGATAAAAGACAATTTGGAAATATTAGTGAAGAACAGCTATCTACTTCAGCTATTGATTTTATTCAATCGTCTGATAGAGAGTTATGTGATAATGGAATTATTAGAGGATTTGATGCTTTGGATGCTAATGGAAATCCAACCATTCAAATTAATATTGCAGGAGGCACTATTAATTTTAGTGGTGGAGAGGCATTTATCAATGGAAAAATTATACAACTAAATCCACAATCTGTTGATTTGCCGGTAGTATTAGAAGCTGTCAATGGCACGACCACTTCTACAGTTAATGTTATTACTTGGTTTATTTGTGTGAATGATAAATCCGAAATAGAGTTGGTTGCCTCCACCGATTTTGATCCTTTCGGACCATTCGTTGGACAGTATGCTGCATTTTCGCTCAATCATTTGAGAATATTTTATGTGTTAAACCCCAACGATCCTCTACCTACTCCGTATCAGGTTAGGGGTACTTATTTTGGTGGATTGGTTGTTAATCAAAAGGATGTAACCCCTATTGCGGTGGCAGTTGCTACTGTAACCAACCCAGGTTCAGGATTTGCTGTTACCAATGTAGTGCTGAACGACGCTAAGAGATTCGTTACCAATGGATATGGTGGACTTATTGATCCGTTAACGTTAGGTACTTTTGCCAGCTTTAGAAATTTTGACTCATTACTTAATTGGCTTTATCAACTAAATAATTTATTCTCTGCTTCGGTGGGTGAAAGTAATCCAATTTCCAACAGGGTTATTGTTAAAGGGCATGTTAGTATTGTGGCCCCTATACCTCTAGGATACATCTTCGGAGAAATACATTTCGAGGGAGATAACGGAGTCTTTGATGTTTTCATTCCAACAGGATTTGAATTGCAGAGCAACGTTCATTTTGACAATATTATTTTTAACTATCTATATGATCCTGTAGTTTATAATTCTGTGTATGGAGATGTTACCGACGGTTATTTTAGTAGTACTAATTTAATCAATACTGGTAGAGGGCTTATTCATGTAGGTACTGGTACCGTACCGGGTAGTAATGCTTTCAACAGAAATATTTCTATCACTAACTGCCATTTTATTTGGGTACCACTCATCGGTGGTTTGGGCGGCGTACCACCATTCGTAGCGGTTCCACCTATTACTTCTACTGGTATTAACAGATATTCTTTCATCAACATAGAATTAGCACAACCGCCTGTGGGTGCCCCAACCATTTTGCAAAGTTTAGATATTTCCAATAATACTTTTATAGAAAATACTCTAAATTCATTTGCACCCGCCAACCAAGAAACACAACGTGCGGCTATTTCTATAGTATCTTTAGCAAATTCTATTACGGTGCCCGCCTCTGGTGTCAAACTAATTAATGCTACTATTAGAAATAATGTATGTGATAAAGATCAAATGATTGCTATAGTGCCAGCTTCTACTGCCACCAGTAATACTGTCAACGCAGCTATAAATGCTACTGGTTGTATAATTGAGGCTAATACTTGTGGAGCTATTTCAATTTTTACGCAATATGATATCGCACTTGATGTCAATTTTACAGCTAATTTTATTAGTTTCACGTTGGATAAAAATCTGGGTTTAATTATTAAGGACAATACCTGCAAATATATTACTTCTACGGATGCCCGAGGAATAGATTTAGCTAATAATGTAACAACCATTGCCCCCAATACGGGACCTCTTATTATTAGTGATAATACATGTTGCTGGATTAAACCAGTTCTTAATATTAATTCTGCTGCCCCAGTTGCTGCCCCCTGTGTTATTAAAAATAATATCCTTAACGGTTATGATGTTAATTTCCGCAGATCATATTTAATTGGTAGTAACAGTATCACTAATACTGCTATCGAGGTTATTAATATTGCAAGTAGCACTGCTTTGGAAAGTATAATTATAGATGGCAACTGGATTAGTGCAGGATTATATGCTACGCCACCAACCATATCACAATTTGCTTATGATTTAGGTATTGTTTCACAACATGACGCCAATATTTGTAACAATATCATTAGTAATCTTCAAACTGTTCTTCTAACTGGTAATCCTCCTATCGGTATTACAGTGGCTGGAACCAATTCTTGTAATATTCATCACAACAAATTGTTCAGATTAGCCACTATCTGGCAAGCGTATGTTAATGCGGGTGGTGGTCATCACTTAATTACTGATAACTTTTTTGATCAAACTACTGTGGACGGTACTCATACTGAACAGCAGGTGATAGGCAGCCTAAATCAACATAGCATTTCCAGAAATGTTAATCAGATAGTTTACGAAGCCATGTCGCTAGTAGATTATAAGTACTACTATATTGCTACTGGTGCAGGGGCAGCGTCTAATACCGGTCCGGCTCCAACTACAACTTTAATTTTCGTTGATCCGGTTAATAATACATTTTTATCTAGATATTCATCGGATGCGGTCACTACTTCTTCTTCAGCATATACTCAATTCGCCGAATTGGCAGGCTTCCCTAACGCTAGCCCTCCCACTACTGCGGAAAGAGATTTAAGTTTCACTATCCCATTGAGTGATCAACTGCCAAATGGGGTGAGAATCCTTAGTGTAGAAATGGGCGTATGGCTACAGCTTAATGGAGCTACATTAGATACTACCCAACCTGCTAATAATGCTATCAGTTTAAATTTGGTTTCCCACGCTGATAATTTGTTTACTGGTGTTTCTGGAACTGCACGTATTACAGACGTGAGAAATAATATTTTTCCGGCTTCTACTGGTGGTACTGTGGGCGCTGACTTTTCTGTTCCTACTATATTTTTGTCCGATCCTTTGGTATTTACACTATTGGTGGGATCTGTTGATTCTTCTGGTCCAGGATATAAAGTAGTTACTATAGGTGATTTAACAGCTAGCACACAATTTTTAACTATAAATACTATTCCGGGAGTCAATTTTACCACTGGCAATAATCATAGAATAAATTTACAAATAGATATGAACTTTTTGAGGTTAAATGGTACCGGTTCAGGCGGTAATGGTGTTTTCTGGTACTTTTCGCCAATTTTAGTAACATATAGTTGGTAATATGTCATCTAATAATTTTTTTAAGAGCGATCTTTATGGTTTGTATAACATCGTACAAGCCTCTATGCTAGTGTATCCAAAAGAAATGGTTATTAATACATTAAGAAATTTTTTTAATCGAGATAGTTATTACCATTATTCCAAAGATCAGTGGGGATTTGCCAACACTACTGATCATACCGATCTGCCACCTGGTGCCGATTTGCCATTTGGTCCAGGCTCTCATCCTGAACTTAACCCTAATCCAATTCTGTCCACTCGTTTGTTTATTGGTGAAAATTATCGTTATGATAGCATTTACTATCCTGCTTTGTTAGTTAAGAGCGGCGGATCTCGCTATGTACCAATTTCTATCAATAGGGAGCAGGGTACCGTCTACTTCAGTGAGATGTTGTTTGAAGACGGCTACGGTCACGAAACGTTGGTTCGCAGACCACAATCTTTTGTGACTGCGGGAGCGTGGGAAGGATCCATCATCGTGGATGTTTATTCTAGAAGTTTACGTGCTAGGGATGATTTATGTGAATTAGTAGGTATGTGTTTTGCAGAGGTGAATTTTGATACTTTGCATGAAGTGGGGGTAATCGTTAAACCACCGGTTATTGGGGCACCCAGTGAAGGTGATGATCGAAATGATAAGCTATTTAGGCAAAGTATCACATTAGATATAAGAACCGAATGGCGAAGGGAAATTCCCATTGGAAACTTAATAGATGCTATTCTCTTCACTGTTAATTTCGGTGGCTTCACGCCCAATAGCCCAAATGCGGCTAATCTGACCATTAATACAGAAGTGAGTATAATTGATATGCTACTAAATGGGTAAATAGTAGTGGGGACAAATGGGTAAATTAGAAACTTTAAAGACGGGTCGACCAACAAAATGTACTAATATATCACTAGGAATAGGAATATTATTACATTTTAGTGTACCAACCCCTATAACCGAGTGAGATAAGGATTTAACATGGCTGACATACCCGGAGCAACTAATGCATTACCAGGACCGTTTACGCTCGTCCAGACATCGTCTGCGGCTGTATCTATTCCGGGCGGTTCTCGTGTAACTGCCATGATCGGTCAAGGTCAGACTAATGAGACCGTTGTGGCTCAAGCTCAAGGTGGCGGAGTTGATGGTTTGAACGCAACCTATACCTCTACTAGCGGTGCAGACGGTAGACATTTTACACTGTTACAAGCTCCAATCATCTCTAACAGAACTACTCTATTTAAAAACGGTATCCCCCTCGTCGGTATGGAGTCTACTATCACTGCAACTACCACTTTCAGTGATGCTTTTGATTATCTTATCGATGTCACTACGGGTCATATCCTATTACAATCTGCCCACTTAGTAGATCAAGGTGGCGCTTTCTATGTTCCTCTTTCTACTAACGTTGGTTTGGGTACTATCAATGCTCTGACTCTAGTGGATGTTAATGCTCCACCAGAAACTTGGACCGTGCGCTGTATATCCGTTCAAAGAAATTCTATGAATCAACCAATCGGTGGTACTGCTACATTTATTGCCGTAGGTTCTGTTTCCGGTGCGCAGGTAGATGCTAATGGTAATCCAATCGTTTGGATTGCTGACGGCTATGTTGTTAGCAATGGTATTTTGAGCTTCAGCATCATTGAAACTCAAGTACTAAGCGTATATGTTTCTCCATTCGTTCCAGGTGACGCTTTCACTATCGAAGTGGCTAGCGGCGTGTTGATTAAAAATGATAGTTTAACTGCTACCTATATTCCAGTAGCTAATATTAATAATCCTATTTTAACTCAAGGTCAAAATCAGGTTATTGCTCAATTTGGCAATCCGAGCTTAGATAATAGTTTGTCTTTGGGTGGTCAACTGTTCTACGCCAACGGCGCTTCTAGTCTTATCTGTTTACAGGCCGCACCACCGCTACCTCGACGAACTTCTTTCATTCTCTCTCATTCGGTTAATTCTGCCTCCACTAATGATGATGATTTCGTTTTCCCGTTACCTGTGGGTGTGGTTCCGGCGTTCAATGACGATATCCACTTTTTCATTACTAACAATACTAATCAAGTAGAAACTCAGATTCTACCTAACAAACAGACATATTATACTTTAGGTACAGCGGGTAATCCAACCTTAGATCAATTTATCAAGGATAACGTACCCGCTCCTGGTGGATTTTCCTACTTCTATACCGTTATTCAAAGTTTCGAAACCTTGGTAACTGGTTTTGATGGTTATATTGGTAGAACTGGACCACAAACTAATCAGGGAGTTTTCTCGTCTTCTGTTACTTTTGACTCTACCTACATTGGTAAAGAAATTAGAATCATTGACGCGCAGAATGTAGCTAACATTAATGCCTCAGCTACTGGCGGAAATGATAATCCAACTTTCACCGTCACTGGTGTTTTTGATGGTCAATTGTACTTCATGGGCAGCGTACCATTCCCAGATTTAACCAACGTAGCCGGTACCGAAGCTTTTGAGCTGATCGATCCATCTACTGATACAGTGGTTCCAGGCAGCCAAGCAACCCAAGGAACTGTTGTAGAAAATGTAGGCACTGGAACTGGTACTATTACCGATGCTGTGGTTAATTTTAACAGCATATCTGCTTTCGTAGCAAATCCAACTCACTATAAAGTACAAATCAACGGAGATATTAATAACCAGGGTTTGTATGATATTACTGGTTATAGTTCTGTAGGCAATGGTGTCATTTCTATTGCCAAGGCTTTGGTTAACGAACATAATGTACGTTATGAAATTATTGATCCTACTTTGGTGAGTAACTATATCGTTATTAATCATAACGTGGTACCAAATGGTTTCGGTTTGAGAGTTACTCTCGTTGATAATCGTGATGCTACTTTCTATGATGCTGGGTGGCTTAATGCTCTTGCTGCTTTAGAAACAATAGAATGCGATATCTTAGTTCCATTGCCAAATCAAACTATCAGCGTTATCTTCCAGAACTGTGTCAATCACTGCATCGCTATGAGCAACATCGTCAACAAGAAAGAACGTGTGTTGTTCATCGGAGCTATCAATGGTTTGACCCCAGCTAACGTAACTGGACAACAACTAGCTGCCGTTGAAGACCTAGGACCACTAGAGGGTATTCCGGGTAGCAACCCAAGCTTGATTCTACAAGCTAACCCACAAGACTTGGCAAACTACTCAGTATCTGCCGCTTACGGATACACTTTCCGTGTTGTCTACTTCTATCCTGACCAAATTGTGGTCGCTGCTGGAGGTAACAACATTTTGGTGGATGGATTCTATATCGCTGCTGCCGCCGCGGGTTACGAATCTGCTGACGTTATTCTCCAAAATCCTCTAACTAACAAAACCATTTCTGGGTTCACTATCTTGAATAACAAGAAGTTCTCTACCCTGGTACTAGAACAATTAGCTGCTGCCGGTATTACCACCTTGCAGCCAGTTGCCGGAGGTGGGAATGTGGTCTGGGGTATCACCACCAGTCAGTCTGGATTCCCAGAAGAACAAGAAATTTCCATCGTTTTTATCAGAGACCGCGTAGCGAAGGTTTTGAGAGCCGGATTCCAAGGTTTCATTGGCACTCCACAGGATGTCAATACTGCCGCTGTACTCAACACCGAAGCAGTAGTTCTGTTGAACTCTCTAGTAGGTCAAGGTTTGATTACCGCATACAAGGACCTGGCAGTATCACAAGATACCGTAGACCCACGTCAATGGAACATCTCGGTGAGCGTCAGCCCAGCTTATCCAATTAATTGGATCTTTATCAAGGTTAACATTACCAACCTTAATCTAGGTGGTTCTGGCGGTTAACATATACTTAGGGAGTATAAAATAATATGGCTCAAGCACCCAATACAAATTCGACACTTTCTTTTCCGGGCGGTCAGAATAAGACCTCCACGGCTATATCTACTAACATTATCATTACTGTTAGAAACTCTACGGGAGTAAATATTCCCGTGGGAGCCGTTCAATCTATGGCTATCTCTGAGAAAAGACCTATCAAGATGGTTGATGAAGTTGGAACCGATGGTCACATCGATTCTGTGCCAAATCAATCTACTAATATTACTGGTTCTTGTCAACGTGTACGTTTCGACCGATTGAGAGTGGCAGAAGCCTTCAGCCGTGGATTTGTTCACGTAGCTTCTCAAGCTTACCCTTTCGACATCGTAATTTTTGACAAGCAAAAGTTAGCACAAGGTTTACAGATTTCTACCGTTATCAAGAACGTGTGGATTTCTGGTATTGATTATACTTATCAAGTTAGCGACTGGGTTATTACCGATACTATGACTTGGGAAGCGGAAACTATCTTCTCTATTCTTAACAACGGATCTTCTACTCCAGTTGCTCAAGGTGGCGAACTTGGTATCCCATTCAGCAATATTCCAATCGAACGTCAGACAGACACCGGCACCAACGGTCGTCGTGGTTCTTTGGATGCTCCGGGTCTCATAGATCTCGGATCTGCCGCATATACCCCTCCTGGAACTGCAATCTTCTAATCTATATAATTAGATCAATATACTCCCTAATATTGACTAACGATGTCTCCTATTGTGTTATATACAGTAGGAGATATTGCTTTTGTGGAGAAAATAATGACCGGATATGATAGCCCCATCGGAAAAAAACAATTTCAAGGACAACCCTTTAAGGAAGTGACCATTCCAGATGAGAGTGTGCAATCACCTCAAAATCAATCGCCGCAAGGTGTGCGTCCACAACAACCATCACAGTATGCGTTTCAAATGGATGAAGCCGCTTTACGAGATTTCAATGCTCGTTATGGTCCTCCACAAGAACCTATGCCCACCAGAGAACAAGCTGATTTAGAGCAGCAATTTCGTGAGGCAAGAGAGGCTAAGAAACTAGGTCGTGAAAGGCTTAGCGAAGGCGCTAGACGTCGTATTGAAATGTTAGTAGGTATGACGAATCATACCCGCTCCTTTGAGGTCGGCAGTAATATTTATGTTTTGCGAACTCTAAGAGACAGGGAATTAAGAGATGCAATCATAGCTGCTACCGCTTTTGATGGAAGTGTCCAATCACCTTTCGAAATTAGAAAACAATTATTAGCGCGTTCTTTAGTGCAAATTGCGGGCATGGATGCCAATCAATTTATGGGATCCTCAGCCGTAGAAGATAAATTAGCCGGCTTAGAAGAATTTGATCATTATCTATTGGGCAGATTATATGATGAATATCTATCGATGGTGAAAGAAGCCCAGGCTAAATATGCTGTCCAGACACAGGAGCAAGCCCAAGAGGTTGTTGAAGATCTAAAAAAATAATACACGAACCGGAACATCGATTCACGTGGTATTTGTGTAAAGAAATATTTCATACCACACCCGATGATCCACGTATTACTGAGATGGACCCGGTTCAAAAACTTTGGATGTTTCATCAGTGGGTGGGAGATCAGTTGGATCGAGCAGAACTAGCTAAAAATCAGGCATATCTATTAGCCTCCTTTGATCATCCAGAAGAAGTTAAGAAATTGATGGGTGACGGTGACGTTCACATATCTACCGATGAAGAGTTTGAAGAGTCAAGTCGTATGGTTAGGGAAGCTAATCTTCAAGCCCTTAATACAATAAATAACGGGGACAGAAAGAGTCGCAGAAAGAGACGCCTCACTTTACAACAAACTTCACAGTAACGAGATACTAAATGGCTGACCCAACCACCCCTACCACCCCTACCACCCCTACCACCCCACCAGATCCGGCTACAACAGCCGCCACTACTGCTGCTATTAATGAGCAAACGACGGCTGTGGGCAATTTGACATCAGCTACCAATACTCAGTCAGCTGCCTATCGTTCGCTAAATTCTGTTAGTGATTTGGTGCAATCGAGCATGGCTAATATTGAGTCAGTGGCTAATAGCGTAGGTGTTAGTATGGGTAACATAACCAGCCTGACTAATGAACAAATAGAAAAGTTTGGATTACTTTCTGCCGCCTTTGTTAATGCTAGAGAAGCTTTTGTTAATTTTTCCAATGTCGATTATAGTGGTTTAACCACTTTTTCTGCTCAAATTAAACATATCGGAGATGCTCTAAGTAATGTTCCCGCCGAAAAAATGGCAGAATCTCTGGGATCATTGGGAAACGTATTACTCAAATCCGGAGTGAGTCAGTCAACATGGACAGCTACCTTGGGTAAAGGCAAAGAAGCGGTTCTGGAACTGGCTACCAATGTCTTCAAGCATGCTGATAATATGTTGCGCGCTCAAACAGCTTATGTACAAATGGCTGCTAGAACAGGTCAACTGGGTGATGTCACTAAGGCTGCTGGCAAAGACTTTAAAGATTTGGGTACTATTTTAGAATCTCAGCAAACTATGTTGAGAAATACCAGAGAAGCTACTGGTTTAACTGCCGATCAAACTGAAAGGTGGTATAATCAATTGGGGCTTATTCCCGGTGCTCTTAATTCTGTGGTAAATGTTTCCGAAAAAGATGGCAGAACCATGAGCATGTTAACGGCGGTTATTCAAACTGCGGTTGGATCAGGTCGTGCTCAAGAAGATGTAATGAGAGATTTGAATATTGCCTTTAAGGATTATGGTTTGGTAGGCGAAAAAGCATTACAGTTTTCTGTGCGTATGAGTGACGTTTCTACTCGTCTAAAAGCTCCTATTGAGGATGTCACTACTGCTCTACGTGGTTCGGCAGATGCTTTCAAAATGTTTGCCACGGGTCAAGACGCCGCCTCTAAGGCTTCCGAAGGACTAGCCAATACACTCAATACATATGGTAAAGCCCTAGAATCTACTGGTCTAAGCGCCAGTGCTTCTGTAGAAATTGCTTCTCAGATGACTAATCAAGTAGGTAGACTTAGTATTGCACAACAAGCTTTCGTCTCTCAGCAAACTGGTGGTCCAGGTGGTTTAATGGGAGGTTACAGGATTGAACAAAGGCTACAACAAGGTGATACTGCTGGTGTAGTTCAAGACGTGATGAAAACTTTAGAAAGACAGATGGGTAGATTGGTGTCGGTAGATGAAGCTGCTCGCAGTGAAGCTGCTGCCAGCCAATTAACTAAGCAAACAGCTATGTTACAAAGTCTATTAGGACCAATAGCCAAAGATAGACAGACGGCAGAGAAGCTTATTCAAGGAATGATTAACCAACAAAAAGGCGTTCCAGATGCTTTGGCAAACGCTTTAAAACCTACCGGTGTTCAAGACGCCGCCAAACAAGGCTTGGATCTACAGCAAAAATCTTATAGCGAATTAACAATGATTAGCAATACCTTGGAACAAATCCGTGATTTAGGAGATACTGCCGCTGGTCGTGTAGTAGGTCGCATGACTGCTGGTGGCGTTAATCAACCCACTACTGGGACTTCGGGCGTGTTATCTATGAATCTTGCCGATCGTGCTCGTGCTGCTAGAGAAACTGGCGGAGCGCAGGTTGCCGCCTTCACTAGAGGGATAGAAACTGGCAAAGTGAAAGAAACGGCTGGTTTGGATTACGGTGCCGCTTTACATACCACGCTTACTGGTATTAAGGATATGCCAGTCGCATTGCGCTCTACTTTTGATACTATCAAGAGTGCCTTCTCTAGAGGTGACAAAGAGAGCGCGGACAAGCAAGAACAGATGTTAGCGGAGTTTGTGGCTGCCCGTAAAACGTTAGATACTGCTAAAAATATAGCTGGACCGGCATCTGGGACCGTTCTTCCGTCAGAACAAGTGGGCGCCGCGGCGCGCGCCTCAATTGCTGCTCGTCCTCCTGGTGCTACTACACCAGCTGGAACCACTACCAGTCAGGGACCGGGAGCTAATATCGCGGGCGTCCCACAAACTATCAATATTGTAGGTAAATTTACTATCGATTGTCCTACTTGCGGTAGACCACATGATGTTACTGATAATGCAATGGTTACCCCAGCCCAATTCAACCGTTAATAGAGAGTAGTTATGGCTTTTTCCTTAGACAATATCATTTCTAGTATCAATAGTGCACAAAATACACTTAATCAAGCTACTAATCCGCTCAACGGCAGCTTATCTAATTCTCCAGGTTTTAACGCACCTCAGTTACCCGAAGCCAACGGTAATGGCTTACCTTATAGTAGGATTGCGAGTGGTAGTGACGGCGTTATTCGTCGTAATATTATTTCTTGGTTTGTTCCTCAATTTGGCGTAGCCCAAATGTTCATTAACCCACAGAATATTAGCTACTCCAACAAAAAACTAATCACCAAAGAAAGAACCAAGGGTGGATTTACGCTGCAATACTGGGGAGAAGATTTAACTACTATTAATATTAATGGAACTACAGGTAGTTCTGGTATCGAAGGCATTAATATGCTATATGAAATCTATCGTGCAGAACAATACGCTTTTGATGCGGTAGGTTTGACTTTGGCTGCCAATAATGCCTCAGCTGACGTAGCAACCAATTTAGTTAATTCTTTAGGAGGAAACTTAGGTCAATTTACCAATAGTTTGTTGCCAACTAATGTGCAGGTAGGACCACAGACCGCGGCTGCCGAGGGGGCAGGACTACTGGGCGGTATATTGGGATTGGACTCACCTAATAATACATTATCGGCCAAAAATATTCCATCTTTGGCTCAGTTGGCCTTTACAGTGGAAATGTATTACAACGGGTGGGTTTTTCGTGGATATTTTGATAGTATGACTTTTACCGAACGTGCCGACAACTTTTTAATTGACTATCAAATGGTTTTTATGGCTACTCAAAGGAGAGGTTACCGTACCAATTATTTTCCATGGTCTCATGCTGCCAATACTGGCTACAGCACTTACAACACGCCCACTTCTTTCAATGGAAATATTACTGGAGTCAGATGAAAGTACATTTGAAATGTATTGGATAAGGATAGGAAAAAGTAATGTCTTTTCTCGGGCAGCTTGCGGATCAAATTAGTAGCCAGTTTTCACTTGGTGAAAATAGTACACACACACTGGATGGTGTGATAGATGGAAGCAACACCAAGTATGGATCTCTTGGAGATTTTGCTAAAAACATAGATAAATCGGCAGAAAGGCGCTATGTAGAAGAGGGATATCTCCGTCGAGATCCTTACAACACAGATCCGAAACAATTTGAAATTTTGATGCAAGAACCTAATGCCACAGTGCTGGTTAAAAAGAGAATGTTCTCTTCCGTAGGTGATAATTTTCGTCCAGATTTTATGAATAATGACGAGAAACTGTATTATAAAGCAACTCGTATTCTCTTTCAAAATAAATGCAATCAAATTGCTGCCCTGGAAAAATTATCCAAGATATCTCAAGTGACTAATGCTGTCGGAAGTGTTAGTGATCAACTTATTCCTATTATTGTCACACTAACCGATCAACTTAATTATGGTGGTCCTTTAACTAATGTACCATTTAGTTCTGGTTTGTTTGGCTCCCTCCCAGATTCCAATCCTTTTCAAACCAATCAAATAAGTCAATTCACTCAGGTTATCGATAAGTTGCGAAAAGTGTATGCTTTTAATGGCAGTGCTCAATATACTAGCTGGATTACTGACCATATGGATTTATTTCAATCTACTCTAGGACAAGGAACTGGAGTTATTGAAATTACTAATTTCAGCAATTTGAGCACCACTACCACTCTTGAACTAGAATCAGGTGGTAGTTTTAGTCTAACTATTTCTGATCCGTATGAATCCATGTTGATTACTGATTATGACATTGAGATAGCTTTGAGTGATGCTACCAATATGTTCTATAATCACAAGATTTTTCAATTCGGTACCCAAGCCGCTAATAATGTTATCCAAACTACTCAAGCCCAACTTAATGCGGCACGACAGGCCAGAAACGCCAGCCCTCTTACTATAAAAGTAGATCCAAATACCTTACTTTATAAACGTGTACAGGTTATTGTCGATCGATTGGGAGAAGAGTTAATATTTGACTATGATTCCACCAATTCTGGATTAGGTTTCAGTTTTCCAGGTCTTGGAGGTTCGGGTGATAGTGTGGCTGTGGCTCCCGAATACCTACAGGGCGGTGTTGTTCTAGGCTACGATGGTTTGTCTGTTTCAGCTCAAGGTAATCTGCCCGGTACTAATGTCAGGGCTTTAGTTCCGCAGTCGGAACTCTCTTTGTTTAAGGTATTGATTGCCGCTATCTATAATCAGTTGCAGATGAATGCCAATTCGCAAAATGCTTTTCAAACCGGTAACGCTGCCACTAACTACGCTAGAAGAAAGATGAGATTTAACTATAGCGGTCAGTTGATTGTCCAGCCTATGGACGTCGTACATATCTATCTTTCTTCTAAGAGTAGATATGACAATAAGATTTTATCTGGGTTGAATAACATGTTGTCGGGTGTGGGCATCCTACAAAATGTCAATAATACTTTAACTGATTTTACCAATGCTTTTTCTACTATCTTTCAGACTTCTGGTAATATTCCGTTACAGTTGGAGAAGTCCACTTATGTAGGTCCTGATTTTCCTAATTTTTTGTGGAGCATGCTACGCACTCAATTTGTAACGGAGAAAGAGGGCTGCCACGTCTTCGCTGGTTTGGTGGATAATGCTACTGATAATTGGTCAGATGGTCATTTCACTATTGATGTTAGAGGTCGCGATCAATCTTTGTATTTTGAACAAGGCAAGGTTAATTTTAAACCAGGAGCTGATGTATTTAATGGTGCTTGGTTTGATCCTATGACTCCATTCAAAAGTTCTTTCGACCAGATTTCGGCTGATTATAAGATTAATACTCCGGAACTATTGGATGAGAATAAGGCTTTATTAGCGGACAACACAGCCAGAGTAACTATTAAAAAGAAGTTAGGTCCTTTCGCCGGAAGTATCACTACTGATTCTAATTTCATTGATGATAGAAGTGTAGATCCACTTACTGGATTGGTAACTAAAACCTTTTATGCTCCTGATGGTCTGGTTTATATTTGGAGAGAGGGTATTGGAGTATTTACTCAAGCCGGATTATCCAGCAGTATTAATGATCCTAATAGAATAGGTAAGCCTAATATTTTCAAAGAACCTTTCGCTGGTCAAGATGTTATGAATGTTTTATCTCTTTTAATTACCGGCACACCATATAATTTTACTACGTTCTACCAAGGTGTATTAGGTGATGGTAAATATGGTATCGATCCTCACAGTAATCAAAATGCTGCTTTTGCTTTTATTAATTCTTTGACCAACCAACTCACTAAAAATAATACACTTTGGGGTAATTTTATTCCTTTCAAAAGCTTAACGATGGATGAACAAACCTATGCCAAAGCCCAATTTAATCAATTTAATATTACTCAACAGAATCAGATATTAGATCAACAAATTAAACAATTACAAACGTTACAACAGCAAAGCCTGCTATTTAATGCTATCAAAGATTATGCTCCTAATCTAGCTACTACTGATCCTAATTTTATTGACGTTTCTACTCAAATTAGTGTTTTGACAGAAAATATTAACAATACAATTACCAGAATTAATAGCCAACAGAGTCAATTTTATCAACAGGCTGGTAATGATCCATCATTCAATACCGGTAGTTTCATTAGTAATACGGACACTAATCAAGTAGCTGATCCACAACTTAGAAAACAGTTAAGGCGCCAAATAAACTATCTAACTAGACGCATGTCATATGATGTTCGTGCTAATGAAGATAGGAACCTTTTTATTGTGGATGATTACTATGATAAAGATTACGATATTTTGGCTTTTGAACAATCCATTAACAACAATCTAAAAATTTGGAATAACGAATTTACCTCTGTTAAAGAGAAGATTATCGCTGTTGCTAAATTACTTAATCTAGAAGTATTTTGTGATACTCAAGGGCATATTCGAGTTCGCCCACCTCAGTATAATAGAATGCCAAGTTCTGTTTTCTATCGTATGATGTATTTAAAGCAGACTCTGAATATCCAAATTTTTCCAGAATATCTTAACGAGTTATTCACCGATCAGTTGGATGGTTTGAGAACTCAGATTGAAGTGCTCGAAGATGAAATCAGATTAGATTGTGATATTCTAACCATTAGTTACGGTCTAGGTGGTTTGGAAAGCGATTCACTAGCCCTTAGCTTTATTAATGATGGGGCTACCAGTGGTACTGGTGCATCTTTTAATTTTCTTTCTGACAGAGTTAGTGGTAAAATAACCGATATTACTTCTTTAGTTCAACAAGCCAATCCAGATGTAGTAAGTAGTTTGTTACCCAACGGAATATCTGACTATCAATCAGTTAAGCAACAGGCTGGTCTGAAGAGTGTCTTTAGTAACTCTCAAAGATTTACCGTGATTGACAAAGCTGTTAAAGCTCAACAATTATCACAAAGTGGATATAGTGGAACCAATAATACTATTACCGGTAATACGGATGTTAATCTACTAATAAACAGGATTCAAAGCAAATCCGGAGAACAAATTTCATTAAATGATTATGTTCAAACCAATAATGTTAATATTAAATTTGTTCAATTACCACCTAATCAGACAGTGGATGTTTTTAAAACCACTAATGATTTACAAGATAAAATTTCTAAGAGGCAACGCGTTGTTAAGTTATTCTACAGCACTATTAAAAATGCTGCCGAATTAAAGTCTCTAGACTCTAGTTCTACTATTTCTAACCAGCTGATTACTCCTGGTGGATATGGTAATTCTAATATACCTGAGGTATTTGAGCATATGATTGAAGATGAGACTTATGACGACTATGGTGTTGGATCGTCTCAAAGGTACATTATTAAACGTTCTCAAATCAAAAATATCAATATTTCAGCTAATTCACCGCCCTACACTACAGTAGAAGTGCAGGGTATTTTGGATCCTTTCTTAGCTGATCCTAGCAATTTGCCACAAGACCTTAATTTTTTTCCGTCTAGTGGTAACGGCATGGTCACTGCTATGGCTATCGATTATGATATGTGGAGAACCTATGGATTTAAGGGACAATCTACCGTTCAAGTACCTTTTCTCAGTGACCCTATCAAACAATGTGGTCCTTATGCTGCTATGCTATTAAGTGTAGCTCGTAAGAACATCTTTCGTGGCTCGATAACTTTAATGGGTAATGAATATTATCAGCCTGGCGAAGTAGTGTTTTTAGAAGACCGTGGTATGTTATTTTATGTTACCTCTGTAAGGCACAATCTAACTCTGGCTACGGGATTTACTACAACTCTAGAATTAACATACGGTCATACCCCGGGAGAATATATTCCTACCACTATGGATTTTATTGGCAAGCTTATTTACAAAAATAAAAATGATGGCACTATTGTCGTACAGAGACAAGATAATTCCGGTAACGAACAAAACTTAGGAGCTTTTACATTACCACCTAATTATTTATCTAATAATAACGGTGTTATTGATGCCGTTAATACAGGAGCTACTAATCAAACTCCAAATCCTACTTCTAATTTTAATAGTCAAATTATGAGCAATATTATGTATATGGCTGCTTATACCATTAACTCTAATTCTACTAGTGGTAATAATATAACTACTTCTATTGAAATACGCGTATATTATAACGACGATAATCCGCAAAATGAAAATCTAATTAACTTTGCCGAAGAGCTACTCAATCAAATTACTGCATTTGCTACCGGTCCAAAAGACTTCCCATCAGCCACTGCTAACGCTCCTAATGCACCAATTTCTAGTAATGCAGTTAATATTGTGCCAGTTAATTTGTCGGATACTACCAATCGACTTTCACCATCCCAAAAAGCTTGGGATTTAGCCAGAAATCAAGTATCTAATTCTACCACGGGAGCATCCGATCCTACTAGTGGGCGGGCGGCTCAGCAAGCTTTGTTTAGTTATATAGTAGATATCTGGTTAGTTAATAATCCAGTTGCTCCAACCACCAGTGGTCAATAAATATGAATCCAACTAGTAAATTTGATCCGCCAGTTGGCCTGCTCCAGAGGGGAAGTATCAAAGGATATGATCCTACTCGTGGCACTATGCAGGTTCAACTAAATACTGCAGCAGCAGTTAAAGGACAAGACCGTCTAGTGGTAGATGTGCCGGCACCTCACGCCATGTTCTACAATAATGGTTTGTTTATTGGAACATTACCATCCATAGGAACTCCAGTAGTAGTGGGGCAAGCTTTAGGTGGAGGATATCACTTTGTGTCCTTTTTGGCAGAAAATTTGCCTGTGGTACCTATCTTAGTTCAAGATGAATTGTTACTACAATCTAACGATGCTACTTACATAACGTTAGATACTGGTAATAATATTAGTATCGGATCAGATAATAATCAAATTCATATCAACACTGGAAATAAGAATTTTCCTAAGACTAATCTTATCTCTATCAATTTTCAAAACGAGAATCACTTCACTCAAGCTTACCGTGAAGTAGGAGGTTTAGTTAAGAGAGATTTACGTCCTAACATATATTTTGATCCTAACAGTAAATTAGAAGATGACTCTTATGATAAGAAGTATAAAATTATAGGAATTGATCCAACAGTTACTGCCAATGATTTATTGTCTGGTTCAGCCAAAAATCCTCCGTTTGCAGAACACCGAGAAATGGTGTATGAGTTTCAATATATGTCAGATACTCAGGATGACGTAATTGAAGCCGCCAGATATGGAAGCGGCAAACAGACGCCACCCACGTATACGCGCCCCAATCGACGTAAAAGTCGCGCTGATACTTTAAGTCTCAGTCTAGTAGCGCCAAATTATTTGATGGAACAAGTAAAAGGTACGGTGGTCGATATCTTTGGTAATATTCTAGATATCAATCGTGTACCAATTCAAGTAGGACAGGGACAAAATACTCTAAAACCTAACAACAGTTTGGATAAATCTACAGCTTTCACCAATATTAGGGCACTAGAGCGTAACAGCGTGGCCTATCATTTTGAGATTAATGCCCGTAAAGATCTTTCTATGCAGACAGGAGATAGCGAAGTTACTCTACTGGGTATCAATCAGGATAATTACAATGCTAAATTACTGCGTAGTCGTTTCTTTATGGATATCAATAAAGAAGGGCAATTCAAATTAAATGTGCCATCGTCCAGCGAGACGGGCAGCGTGCCAATCTTAGCTCGTTACGAGAACTACTCTACTTATGGACCTGAAGATAGCGGAAATCCTAACAAGTTGTGGTTCCGCAACGACAACCTGGATATTTTCTTGGATGGATTAGCAGCCTACAAAGCTACTCCATCTAACGATGGCGGTTTTACCTATTCTACCGCACATGGCTCTATTACTATCAAAGACGGTAGCAGTATAGCCACTCCAATTGATCGTATTACTAATGCACACTTGATGCATGGTACAGTTTTTCACGATATTCTGCAAACCTGTTATGTGCACCAAAACAATAACTTTCTCAATTATCAAGCGGGTGAAAACCCACTACCTATCGATTTGAGCTATATTGTTCCGCTTAGTAATGTAGTAAGTGACACTATCTATGTGGGTGGTACTCAAGCCAATTCTGGCGGACGTAGTGCTTCCGTTAGTTTGGATGGTTCTTTGGAATTAAATATTGGTGCCAATACGGTTGATCGACAGTCGTTGTGGTTGGATACGGCTGGCGGCGTGGTAGCCAATATTGGTCGTGATCGCAACTCTCGTAGCGCTGTTGTCTCTATGAATGGAGACTTTTATATGCAAATAGGCGGTTTTGGCGTATCGGGGGACACTCGTTTCGCGCAATTAAACAATGGCAACTACGGTGCCGTGCTAGATCTGAGAGTGTCCAGTGGCGGTGGATATGTTACCATGTTTAGGGTGGATCAGCACGGTGTTACCGTTCTTACTCCGGGCAATTTCGCTTGTCATGCTAAAGGTAATATGACACTCACGGCTGATGGAAATATGACTATCGATGCTGCTTCTCTAACTATACAGCAAAGATTTGTACTGAAAGATTCGGGAGGATCTATATGAAGAAATTAAATACGGTAATTTATCACAAGCTACTTTTACAATCTCACGAAGCAAAAGCTCAAGGTATGGTTAAACTAGCCGACGGCATCATTAATGCTTTGGGCCCCATGACTGAAGATGAAAAGGTTGAGTATAATTATGCACAATTGCGTGACGAAGTGTATGATGGAATGTGGAAAATAGCTACACACGTTATTAAGTACTACGATGTTAAAAGTGCTGATGCTGGTAAGATCCATGAACGATTGGAAGCATTAGCTGACAGATTTTTGGGAGAGTTGGAACAATCATTAGATGTAGAAGGGGTGGTTGCTGGCCCATTAGAGAGTCTACTTCCTGGTGAATCTAAATAAGCCGATATATAGATAGTTAATGTCACCGTGTAGTCCTACAGATGTCTCTTTTCCATCACCCACTGTTCCAAGTGGTCCTCCCATTCCGGGGGTAGGAATACCATTTGCTTTAAAACTTCCGAATATCTCACCATTTCCCCAAGGTTTCCCAGAAGATTTATTAGAGCTATTTGATAAATTACAGTTAGTTATACCTCCGGGCATATTAAAACCAACTTTATTTCCCAATTTTTCCAAAGATGTGTTTGATGGCATATTGAGCATGTTAGATCAATTTATGCCATTCTTAACTCTATATAAATTCTTTTTGCCGGTGCTTAATCTCATCATTTGTATTATCGAGGTTTTGTGCGCCCTGATGAACCCTTTTGCGTTGATTTCAGCTATCAATAGATTATTTAGTCAGTGCATTCCAGAATTCTTGAACCTATTTCCCATTTTTGCTTTGATTATTATGATAATTTCATTACTATTACTTTTGTTAGCCCTAATTGAATACATCATCGCCCAAATATTAAAACTTATTAATGACATTTTACGTAATCTCAATGCCCTAATAAAATCATTCCAAGATGCTGACGCTAATGCTGTTTTAGCTATTGCTAACAAGTTAGGTGCTCTACTATGTGTGTTCCAAAACCTTTTTGTTCTGCTCTCTATTTTCAATATCATTATTGAAATCATTAGAGATATGCTGAGATTAGCCTTCGCTATTCCTCCATGTGAGGGGTCCTCTAGTAGTGATATTAATAGTTGTTGTTCTCCACTAACTTGCCCAACTATTGTACAAGGAAATTATACTAGAACAACTGGTACTCTACAATATTTACCAGAAGTGGGTTTACAAACCAGTATTAATTCTTTTTTTGGACCCACTACTACTGATTTGAGACATGAAACATGGCAATTATATGATCCCTCTCAAACTCAATCACAAGCCTTTTCTAATATTTACAATGCTTCTGATATCACCAACACAACTAACAAGCCAGTATTTTTTCCTACAGATGCTAATTATACTGCTACTACTAATCCAAATCAAGCAGCATATACAGTAAATTTAAGAGTATTTTATAATCCTATTAATTGGGGTCGTACCGGTATTGCGCGTTTCATTCGTTTTAATAATTGTATTATGTTAGCAGTTCCAACTCCTAATTTGGTTAATTATAATAATTTAAATATCACAGAAAATACTGGCGTTGTTTATCTGGCTGGAGGAGCGGGTTTTGAAGATGATGACATAACTGTGCTGACTGGATTTTCTTCTGATGGTATTACCCCCGTTTCTAGTCAAGCTACACTTAATAATTTTCTTCATAGACCACAAACCGTTATTATAGTGCCCACCTCTAATGTTTTACCGAATGATGGTTATACATTTTCTAATATTACCTATACTTTCCAACCTAATATGCAAGTTTTATTTAACAAGCAGTTAGTTACATTAGGGTGTGAACCCAGTGTAGCTCTTAATAGGGCTTTCGTTAATACTGTTATGTTTGGTAATGTGGGGACCCAAACTGTGGCTCTCAATAATCTTATCAATAACATTAATGGTCAGGTGTTTCCAGATCCGAATGCCGCTCAACAATGTTTGACTGCTGCCCTTTCTGCTCTGAGAAGCAATCTTTCAGTAGAGGGTGTCGCAGCTTTTCAAGCTACCGCCACTACTTGTTTGAATAATTTAGCCAATGATACCAGCTCTGCGTTAACTAGTATGGTAGGTATTGGGTTTAATGCTTGTCAAAGTACTTTATCACGTGAGCCTACTATCCAGTTTACCTCCGAAACTATTACGGTGACGGTTAATCTTAATGAGAATAATGGATTACCATTGACACAAGGTATGCCAATTAGTGTGGGTAATGAAATTGCGACTCATATTACTTCGCATATCACTTTTGGCAATATATCTAATTTTACTTATGACGGATATCAAGCATTTACCGCTCAGATTTCTAGTCCAACACCGGGTAACGGTCAGATTATGGTAGCATTTGATAATCAAATTTTGTGTACCAACACCCTTTCGACGGACCCAACTGTGCCACCAGTCCATACATTACAGACTTTAGACTATCAATTTGTTTATACTCCTTTGGGATCTGTGGGTGGTGATGGTCAGCCACGCAGAGATGCGGGCGATGTTAGCAGAAGCGGTAAGGATAATATCTAATGCCGGCAGATAATACTAATCAGTCTAGTTCAGAAGACAATCAGATTTTTGAAATTGATATTGATAAAATATATCATGATTATATTCAGCAGATAGATAGTGTACGTAGTTATGTTAATATAATCGGGCAAAAAACTAACCAACTATTAGACGCTGTGGGTGGTGATATCAACGCCGCCACTTCTAATAATTTAGTGCCAGCTAAAACGGTTCAAGAGAGCAGATGTCACGCTTTCTTTCGTTTGATTGGTTTTCCAGTTGTTAATAGCAATCAAAGTAAAATCTATAATCCCGGTCATGATATTATTTACGGTAGCCGTAGCATTTATTTAAAACAGAAAATATATATAGCCACTGATCCTATTGCAGGTTTTGAGGCGCTGTCTGATTTTCGAGAGCAATATTTTCTAAACAACCTAAAGATTTTTTCTAATCCTACCACAGTAGATGCTGGGGCATTATCTTTGTCTGGTGGAGCTAATCCTGCCGGTAAGAGAACTTTTCATTCTCCATTTCTAAATAATACACAACCATTTGACGTTACTATTAAAAATCAAAGTTATCCAGCTATTTACAATAGTATCGTGGGTGGCGGTAATCCAGGTGATGGTGGTAGCGGAGAGGTTCAACTTTCCGAATATCAGGATGCAGCCGGTAATACACCCGCTAATGCTACTTTGCCCCCTACCAAATATCATATCATTACTCCATTTATTGTAGATCCGCGTATTGACTTTACTTGTTCACCTTCTACCAATAGAATTGGCGTTCCCTTCGTTCCTAATAGATCTTTTCTGCAAGTTTCTAGTAATGTATTTACAGTTCCTCCTTTGGTAGAAACTGTTATTAGAAATAGAATCAGTGTAACTGATCAATTACAGAATACGGGGGACTATACCCAACAGTTTGCTAGTTTTGTTAAAAACATTAGTAATAATCCTAATCAATCTATTTTAGGACAAATCAATCAAAATGATATTCAACAGCTTTCTACTAATGCTCAGTTCTTGCAGTTTATTAATATTGTTCAGGCTATGTGTATCAAATTAGTGGAAGCCCAGAAAATTATTAATAACGCGCAGGGTCAATATTATTGGTTGCCTATTCCATCTACCACTGGACCGGAAGGTGGAAGTACTGTACAAGGTGTATTTCTACCAGATAGAATTGCGTCTCAACTAGTAACTGTGGCAGATGGTCAGATTTTGATCAGTCTAGCTCAATCTTTGTTTAGCCAGACCAAACAAAATCCGCAAGCCTCTACTGCCAACGCTGTTCCAGATCCTGGCGGTTTAGCGGTGGTAGTACAAAATTCCTTAACGCCCAATTCCTCTTCTTCTTTCGTCAATAATGGCGTGGCTACCCTAGATATGCTGACCGCTAAAAGAAATGGTACCCTAACTCAAGCCGGAGACGCTCTGAGAATTGTAGAAATTATTATGGGAGAGTTCAGTGGGCTAGGGCTGTGTGACATTATTGCCGTTCTGGGGGCATTGTACACTATGCCCCCAGCCAATTTGCTCGGTTTCTTAGATACTGATGCTCTTAGTAGAATGAATGTACAGTTCAACCATACTTTCACTAGCCCAGGAATTCAAGTGGCCATGGGCTCTTTTATTGCAACTGTTAATCAATTCTATCAATTAATGGACGCCATTTACAATAACGTTTTGACTACCCAGGGTATTTCGGTGTAACCCTAATATTCCGACATTATGGTGTGGAGAACTAGATGTCATTTGATTTACGAATAATTAATGGAGATTTGGTTATTCAAAACGGTGACTTACGCACCGTGACAGACTCAGAAAAATTAATACAAGATATTCTGAAGATTTGTTTGACCAATGTTGGAGCTAATCCCCTCAACCCTGGATACGGTTCTTTCTTATCAAGAACTATTATTGGTAATCCAATGTATACTTCTACCATTGTATCAATAGCCAAAACACAACTCACTACTTGTTTAAATAATTTACAAACACTCCAACAAGCTCAAATAAAATCTAGACAAAGAATGACAGCAGATGAACAACTTGCAGCCATATCAGATATATCTGTAGTTAGAAGTACACTTGATCCTAGATTGTTCAATGTAACTATTAAGGGTATGACAAAAGGCTTTAAACCGATCACAACTGCTTTTCAAGTTTCTACTATCTAAAATCTAACCGGGAATGATTAATGGTAACAATCAGAAGCGCCAATGAAATTATCTTAAGCTTGCTAGACTTTTTTAGATTAGCACAGCCCGATCTGGACACTAAGCCCGGTACGGTAGCAAGGGATTTGTTCGTTGACGCACCCGCCAGTCAACTTTCCATTCTTTATGACCAGCTTTCTGGTGTGTCAGACAAGCAATCATTTCGTTTGGTAACTGGTTCAGATTTGGATAAGCTAGCTAAAAACTTCGGTTTGACTCGAAAACAATCTACACCGTCTGCAGGTGTAGCTCTGATGACTTTTGCCTCTATTCCCGCTACCATCAATATCAATAAAGGCGATATCGTTACCTCTAACAGTGGGTTGTCCTTTACAGTCACCGTAGGTGTGTCTGTTACTCCTAACGCCCTTAATTTTTATCGCTCTGTAGCCACTAAGTTTGCTAATCAGTTAGCCTTCGTCGGTATTGTCGATCAGTATGCTGTCGAAGTGACTGTTACCGCTACTTCTCCTGGTTCACAGGGCAATATTGGTCCCTATGCCTTAAACAAAGCAACCACGACTGGCGTTTCTAATGTCACCAATATTTTGTCATTTCAGGGCGGTACTGATCAAGAAACTGACTCCGCCTTTAGAAACCGTGTTCTGTCTGCTTTTAGTGGCGCTTCAGTTGGTACTACCTTAGGTTATTTGAACACTGCCCTAGCGACCACGGGCACTTTAGATGCCGTGGTAATTGGACCAGGCAGCCCACTGATGACACGTGATGGAACGGTGACTACCACTGCTCCAGACGGAACTATTACTATTGTATCAGAAGGTTCGGGAGGTAAGGTAGATATTTATGTGTTAGGCAACGTTTTGGTACAAAATTCCGACAGTTTTATCTATCAAGATAAAAGTAATAACAACGATCCAGCTAGTCCAGCTAATAATTTTGTTTTGGGTCAGATTCCGGGGCAAAGTAATTTTACCGTTACTCAAAAACGTGTTACTGATATTGCTGCGGGCACTCTACCCTCTCAACCAGTCTCTTCTCTTCTTTCTGTCAATGGTTCTCAGAGTGGATCTAACTTCGTCCTGCAGACTACTGACGGTTATGGTCTAACTTCTGGTAACTATAAGCTGATCAAGGATACAGGCGCCTATGCTGGAAGTCCTTTTGGTTTTGATACTTTTGCTTGGACTGACGATAGAATTAGAAACTTTCAAGATGGTTTGGTTAAGGGGCAGCCAAACGGTCAAGATGCGGCTACTTTTACCGGATTAACCGAAATCCACGATGTTCAACAAAATCTTTCTATTACCAACGAGAATAGTACTGTCACCAACGATCGTACCATTATTCAGTTAATACACACTCCAGCTTCCAACGTTACTAGGGTGTTTAACGTCAATACAGGTGAACGATACATCATTACCAATCAGAATTTGGATAATACCTCACCATTTAACAATACAGGCAGAATTCAGATTTCAGGTAACACCCTTCCGTCTCCCAGCGATGTCTTGCAAGTAGATTATACTTGGATAGTAGATTTCGATCAATACTCCGATTTCGATGGATTAGTGGATACACAAAATATTCGTCCAGTCACTGATAGTGTGGACTGGGGCTATTCTTCTGAGGTAAAGAATGAATTGGTTACTTTTACTACCACAGCTGGTGGCAACTCTTTTATTGGTATTACTAGTGAGCCCATAGCTGTTATTGTATCGGCTAGCACTTTTTTGCAAGTAGATGGATATATTCAGAGGGTTACTACAGGTATTTTTATTAATCGCCTGTCAGTAGCGGTTAATAATTTAGCTATTCCAACCGCTTCCGTTGATTCTATTACTTGGAAAAACTCTAATGCTGAATTGTACAATACAGCCCAAAATAATGGAGTGTTTTCTAATACAATTTCAGTAGTGGGTATTAGTATTTTATACGATACTACTATCATCCTTCCATCTGATACAGTGGCATCAGTGGGAGATAGGGTTACTGTCTATATAAATACTACTAATGTATTTCAGTCTGGATCTGTCCAAGGTAGCTCTAGTGGTACACAGGTGACTATACCTGCTTCGTTAATTAATACTACTGCTACTGCTATCAATCTTAAAGTTTCCTATATTACCAACATCTCAGATTTATTCTCTTCGGCTATGACTACGTTACCAGCTAGCAGAATTGGTAATGGATATATTTTAAATGATAACAATGGTTTTAATAATTTTAGTGTAGTAAATGTTTCTAGAAGAGAAAATCAGTTAGTTCAACAGAATCTAAGCAATCAGTTCTTCGTTGAATTGAATTTACCAACCAACGCTTATAATTTAGTTCCGAGCGATATCTTAACTGTCTTAAAACTTAAAGATGGTTTAGAATTATGGAATCCAGACCATCAAGGTACTGTAACCAATGGTCAAGACGGTAATTATCAACTAATTTTAGACGGTTACAATACACCGGTTATAAGTGATAGAGTACTGGTTATTTATTATGCTTTAGATCAAAATAGATTTCAACCATTTACTTTCGATAATGAGATTATTAAGACACATATTGATAATTTGACCTTCGATACTGTATCTCAAGCTTTCACAATACCTCTAGTTGAATTTACTGCTCAAGCCGGCGAGCTTAATTTTACAGTAATAGATATTAACGACAATGTTACTTTTTTTGACATTACGGATGGTTATTTGCTTCTTAATGGTCCAGATCAAGCTATTATTAGCAGTCCTACCGTTAACTTCAGTAATATGCCAGATCTTCTTAATAAAAGAGTTAAGATTACTGGAGCCGCTACCGTTAATAATAATGGCTACTATGATATTATAGGATATAATCCAAATACTAACGATATCGTTATTACTAATGTATTAAGCAAAATAACTAAAGATCAAGTTTGTGTGGTTCGTGTATTGGACGGACAAGAGTTGTGGAATTATTCTGGTACTATTGATTTGGCTAATAATATATTGATTATTCCTAATACACCGAACGCTGCGGCAGGTGATTTAGTCTATGTTATGTTCTTCAATTTCCAGAATATTCGACACTCTCCGACTAAACTTATCTCCACTACTCAAGATCAAACAATCAATACTGGTACTCTAGCTATTAATGGTGCTACAATAGGTATTGTTAAGGATGTAGTTTTAATTTCTACCAGTACTGGTTTGAGAGTTAACTTACAAGAAGCTCTACAAAAATCATTAGGTTTAAACTCAAGCAATACTATTCCTACCAACATACAAATCATTAAATTAATTAAGATGTCTAAAGTAATCACGGTTAGTCCAACCAATGATGAAGTATTAGAAACTATATCTACCTATGATATAAAAAATACCACGATTGCCAATAATTTATTTTTTACTGATCAAATGTTACAAGATACTACGTTAGCTAACTTAGAATGTGTATTACCCAATACTACTACTAATAATAGCATGACTGGTGCTACTAACAATTTACCTACTTTAGGAGACTCTCTACAGGTAACGTTTTACTATATTACTAATGGGAATACAGAAAATTTATCTTATACTAGAAATGGATCGTTATATACTAACAACAGGTTTATTCTAATCAATAGAATATATGCTTCTAGTGGATTTACCGCCTCACAAGCTACTAAGTTAACTACAACCTCCTACACACAACCAACACTAGGTGCTAAGTATAATGCTTTTTATGATTATTTAGCGCCCAAACAAAACGAAAGAATAGTAATTTCCTACGATTTTAACCAATTGGTAGGTAATGTTACGTTTAGTGTAGAAAATGCTAGACCAATTAATGCTGATGTGCTAGTTAAGCAGGCTCCGTTGGTATTATTGGATTTGACCATGAATGTAGTTATTTCTAGTAATTTTCTCACTTCTAGCACCACGGTTCTGCAAAATCTGCGAAACGCATTATTAGCCGCTCTAACTACTACACAATTAGGGCAGACTATTGATCAGATTACACTAATCAATGTGGCTCAAGGAATTCAGGGCATAGCCAGAGCTAGAATACTTTATTTCAACAAGACTGGCGCTATCGGTCAAGTTCTCAGTATCACGGCTCAGAAAAATCAATACTTTAATCCAAACAACCTTCTCATAAACACTGAATCGATATGACGACCACCAATCTTCGAATCGTTAATGTACAGGTTATTAGCAGCACAGAGATTCAAGCTACTTTCACCGAAAATCTGACACCTAATCTCACCACAGCTAACGTTTCCATTATCTCTACCACCAATGATATACCTAATTCAGAGGTGTTATCTGTCAGTGTATCCGCTGCTATCCTTACTGTTTCTTGTCAGCCGTTGACCCCATTTGCTACTTATTATATCAAATTTGTCTCTACACCACAACATCTTTTCGAATCAATCAATGGTGATGCGGTAATTTTGCAGGATGGTGTTTCTAATCAATTTTTGATTACCGGACCTATTGATCCAGATAATCCAGTAAAAGATTATCTGGTTAATTTTTTCAATGGCAATATCTACGATACTGATGTTGAAACTTCTGTTATTTCACAGTATATTAATTCTCTTGCTATTAATTTGGCTCGTGCTTTACACGATATTCGACAAATACAAAATGAGAATTATCTCTCTTTCACCGTAGTGGACGAACAGCAATTTAGAAGCGAGGGACCGTACGATAGATTGTATGAAGAAGGTGCTTATGAAGTATTACGTGTTGGATTAGGACCAACCGATGCTCAAGCTACTATTACTCTGACTTTCGATGATTTTCCGAGTTTTCCAGTTACCCTACAGCAGCAAGAGAATGTAGAAACACCCACCGTTTCTTCTAGTAATCAGGCTGGAACTTTTAATATTGATACTTTGACATTTAACTTGAATAACTCGCCTGTTACTCAGGTAACTAATATTGTATTCACTTTAGGAACTGCTAATCCCATTTACACTTACAATATTGAGTTACTAGGATATCAGATCAACAACTCTAGATACGACCAGAATTTCGCTTCTAGCTATGCTACTTTAAGTACTAATCAGGTTAGATTAAATACTCAGATTCTGAATGATCCATTGTTTGATATTAATCAAATCATCCACATTCAAATTAACTACCAAAGCAAAGATTTAGGTCGTGTCATTAGTGCTAGTAATATTGATATTTTTACGACACTCACTTCTATTAGGGAAGTATTGCCGCCAATTGAAAATGTTTTTACTCTTCAACATGCTCCGATTACTGATAGCAGTAACAACATCCCGCTACTTGGCGGTGTGCTTTTCTTAGATCCCAACTCTAATACTGGGTCTCTGCATCCTGCCTTTCTAGTAGAAATTCCATTTCGTCTTAGTGCGCTTCCATATGCTCCAGGGCAATACTCTATTGATTATACTACTGGCACCGTTTACGTCTATGGCGCTACTTTGGAAAATGATGGTACCGGACCTTCGCCACCGCTGGCAACTTACGATTATCGTTTTACTTATGTTTCCGAAACGGATTATGTCTACGATGTAGACCTGTTGGATTTAGTAGCTTTGCCATTGGGCAATCTAATCAAAAATGCTGGTGTAATTACTTTACTATATGAAGAAGTATTAATTCCGGATACTGACTATGTCGCTGATACCCATATTGAGTCCTTGACGGAGCGCGTACAAAACCGTTTAGTAGCTTTGAATTCGGTGACGACACTCAACTCTCCTATCACTAACGTTTTCCAAATTTTCAATGAAACTTCCGGCGAAATCTATACACTAGATCGTTGGACTCGTAATAACCAAATATATTTTCAGTACACCACTCCTCCACGCGTTCTGCAACAAGTAGGAGAAAGGGCTACTTTCCAAACAGTCTCTAATGAATTGTTGTTTATTAATAGTATTTCTACCAATACTAATTCGGTTAGAGTATTCACTATCTTCCTAGCTAATAACACCATTGTAGATGGTACAGAAGATGGTACTGGTTCCTCAATCAACTCCAGTATGAGTTTCAGTAATGGCAATATTTTTGTGGTCGAGAGATGGTATAATCAAGAGTTTAATGCCACTTTCAACTTTAATAGATTATCTAATCCAGGTGAATACACGGTGGATTATGTTAACGGCATAATATATCTGGCTGTTTCCGCTACACAAAGCAATAACGTGGGTGCAGTTACTTATAAGATGGATGTCATTGATCCAAATTTTCCACACGTTTTAAGTGTAGATGATATTTACTACCGCGTAAGCCCACTAGCTCCTAAGAACAAGCAGTTTGCTTATCTCAGCTTTGGTGATAGTCACATCATTCCAGACAAGCCGGATCCTTCTGATGAGGCTTTCCTTAATGGTTTCGTGGGTGCACCTTATCAGCTATTCAATAATCAAGTAGGAACTTTTGTCAGCAGCAGTTTCTTACCTGGCGTGACCAATCAAGTTAAGTTTGTTAGGGGCGTGTTTGAATACCAAGACTTATTGAATAATACTAATCCGATCAATTTTGCTTCTGCTAGTGTTGGTGGCAATTTTAATATTACTGTCAATAGTCTAATGGGTCAAGCGTTCGATTCGGTCCAATTTGACGGCACACATTACTATGTTTTGTTCAATCAAAATATTCCATACCTATCTACAGATATTTTATTTGACTTTACTATCACTAGAGTGTCTGATGGCTATTCTCTGTGGGACGCTACACATGTCGGCACTATCGTTTCTGGTGATCCAGTTAAACTTGTACTGACTGGTTTTAATTCCCCACATACGGGAGATTTAGTTAGTGTCACTTACTCTTTCACTATTCTGCCACTATCTCGCGTGATTGTCGATTACAATAAGGGAGATTACTTTGTCGACTATACTTACTTGGCTGATGAATTAATTATTAGTTATGAGTATGGTGACAACGTAATCGATTTCCGTCAAAGTAACAAAGTAAGCCCTGGTACACCATATTATGTCACTTATCGTGCCGGTGCTCTCAGGGACGCTTTAGTCAAGAACTTCGGTTCTTTAGTTAACTTGCCAGAATTAGCTTCTCTGGACGTTAATTTCCCACGTGAAAGATATCGCGATGCCCTGATGGCAGCCCTCTCCTCCTTCTTACAAGGACCTACGGTTGCAGCCATCAAAAACATTGGTCAGATTATTTCTCACACGGAGCCACAAGTCATCGAATCTGCTTTTCAAACCTGGTCTTTGGGTCAAGGTTTGTTATTCCCACAATCTATTGATACTACTGGAGCCTTCCAGCTCTTACCGGCCCACTTTGGTAACGGTGTGTTGGTAAATCAACCTAATCAAACTATTACTATGCCGGCTAACTCTAATATCAGGTTGGAAGAGGGCACTTTCGAACAATGGATTGTTCCACAATGGGATGGTTTGGATAATGATGCTGCTCTAACTTTTAATATTACTAGAGATGGATATCCTATTAATCCTTATCGTGTTTTCATTGGGGCTTCAGAATATCATCCAATCATTACCAACAGCACTTTTATTCTAACTAAAGAATCTAACGTTACCGGTCTACCTAACACCAACAAGGACGGTGTCTTTATTTGGTATGGTAAAGATATTTCTGGAAATTTCAATCGATGGTATCTAGAAATTATTGACGGGTACGTTCAACCAGTAGCTCCGGTTTACAAAATCAAGATTACCTCGACAGGTAAATTCTACGACGCTAAAGCATTCAACCTACCATCCCCGTCCAATGCCGTTATCTTTACTGGATTAAGCGCCTTGAACGTGACCATCACGACAAATGGCACTCCTATTGAAGAGGGTGTTACCTTTCTGTCTGATGTGGAACATTACTTTCTAGACGTAGGACGTAAGAAAGATCGTAGTCGTTTGTCTGTTTTCAAGGATGCCAGTGGATATATGAATTTCCGAACCTGGGATAACACAGGTATTATGTACTCCATCAGTGCTGATGTGTCTTCTTGGAAAGCTGGGCAAGTTCACCAGATAGCTGCTTCTTGGAAACTAAGCACCCGCAATGAAAGAGATGAAATGCATCTCTTCTTGGATGGATTAGAAGTTCCAAATATCATCAAGTATAGTCAAAAACTACAGCCATATTTACATGAGAAGTTTAGAACTATCAATCCAGAAGAAATTGCAGGATTATCTAATAGGGATATCGTTGGATCGGATGATTTGACCACGATTGCCGGCACTAATAGCGTTAGCTCTAGCATTAACTTTAGCCAATTCAATATTTTCTTAGGTGATACCATTATTATCAATGAAATAGGTTTCTCCTCTATTGGTTATCAAATTGCTAGTATCAATGGTCAAACGCTTACCCTTAATGGAATCATGCCACTATCATTGAAGGGAGACGGTAGATTCTCGATTAATGAGACTTCTTTCTTAATCACCTCCGATATCAATGTAGCCCCCAACACTACTGTTAGTACCATTCACACCTTCGTGACCGGTAATGATCTGATTACTACCATGAATTCTAACGTAGTTACTTCACCAGGCACTAATTTCACTACTAAAGGAGTACAGCCTGGTTATCTTTTAAGGATAGATAGTAACTCTCCAGTATTGGTTTATAGTATAGTACAAGTTTCTGGTCATTCGTTGACTATTACCGATCCTTTTCCTGTCAACCAAACTAATATCAATTTCCAAGTTTACTCTAATACCGAAAATGAGCTACCAGGCGTTCGTGCCCTTCACCCAGATTATGCCATCAGCGAAAATAGTAGTTTCCAGAATGTACTAACTATCTTTAATGGTATTTTTGCTAATGATTTGATTTTAGTTAGAACTCTAGGTCTCAATCATCGAGATATTAAGAAGCAGTACTATATTTGGAGCACTCAAAAAGAAAATATCATTATGACTCAGCTTCCCCCTCCTATTTCTTTGGATGAGGCCGATGTCACTAAGATCATTACTCCAGTCACAGCTATCGGTCCCAACAACTCTACTTTAGTGGGAGGAGTTTTCCACTCCAACTTAATACCTACTGCTCATCCAACTAACGCTCAGGTTGGAAGAACCATTCAGGTTACTATCGCCGGTACTAACACTGATTTCTCTACTCCAGTTCAAGTGCTGCTAAATGGTGTGGTCGGAATCAATATTGTCACTGAAACCGTCACTTTTACTAACTATGGTACTTTAGATTTTGCCAACGGTTTTACCTCCTTGAATTGGGTAATGGTAATAGCTAAACCAATTAATTCCGCTAAAGCCGCTCTAACCGTAGAGTTAAGAGAAAAGTATCCAATGACCCATAGTGAGTTTAGTGGTTTAGCCCCAGTAATTAGGTATAGCTATCACATCACTGGAGGCTATACTCTGTACGCCGACGGATATGACCAATGGGTAACAGACGGCTATAATCTATTTAGCGATTTAGATATCGGTAACTACTTGGTCATCCACTCTCCTGCGGTAGTGGATGGATATTCTGTTGCAGGATTCTATATCATTACTGGTCTATCAGTCGATAGACACTCTATTAGTATTAGACCAACCTATGCTTCTGGTCCCGTTCCTCTCCCTCCATTTACCGGAGGTGTTTATGAGGTGCTAGACACCACCCAATATCGTAGTGGTTTGCAGAATGGATTCTTTACCTTCGAAGTTGGGTTGTTGCCAGGCGAAGCTTTCTTCCTTAGTACGGGCTTCTATGAATTTGATTACTCCACCTATGCCAGAATCAAATTTGATCCACTCAATGTACCAATCTATTTTGGTAGCGATATGTTTGGTGGCAATCAAGCTAATTCTATCTTAGATCAAACCATTTTATATTCAGTTATGTTAACTGATACGAGAGTTGGTGAAGTGGTAGCTGCCAATCAGCGTTCTATTACCAAGGATTATAACTCTCTCATTCCAATTACTTCAAACCAACAGACCTTGGTACTAATTACTTTCGATAACTTTCCATTCACTAACAGTGCTCTAGTATATGTCAATACCGATACCGATAGAATTCATTTTCAGTCCAACTGGGCAGTCAATGATAATTTCAATCAAAGTATAGTTATTTTAGATAAGCCTATTTTGGTTCCTAATACAGGTATCTTGGATACTCGTAAGCAAGGAACTGTCGAATTCTGGATCAGTCCTCTATTCGACACGGCTAATGATCCTAATCCACGTTTTTACTTTGATGCTTACGGGGCGGTGGTAGAACAAGCGGTTAGTAATACGGATGTTACGGTCAAGATCGCTGCGCCTGCCAGCCAAATCTTAAGCGTCAAGTTAGCAGCCGGTGACCCTAACGTAGATTACTTCGCTGGTGGAAAATTAGAAATTGATACTCAACATGCTATCCAAGAAGGAGGTATCAGCATCGGTACCTCTTCAGTCAAAACTTCTGAGCCCATTTTACAAGTTATAACTGTAAAAATTGTGGATGATTTTACTGGTACCGATTACTTTGCTAATGGTTCTATTGGCACTGATGGTCAAACTATTTATTTAGGGAAAACTCTACCACTTCCAAATGTTTCAGTTATTATTACTTATCAACCAGCTATTAATGGTCGTGTTGCTCTCAATACTCAGATAATCAGACTCAATCGTCGACTACCAAATCAAAACTCTCACGTTATTGTCAATTACATTCCACAGGGACTGCAAGGAGACCGCATCTCCATCTACAAGGATACGTCCGGCTATATCAATTTTAGTATTACTGCCTCGGGTACTAACTTTGTAGTGCGTGCTCCTACTTATTGGGCTAAGAACACCTGGCATCGTGTTAAGGCTAGTTACAAGATTAATGGTGGTTTCGGACAGGACGAAATGCGTCTATTCTTAGATGGCTATCAATATACTAATGTGCTCTTTGGTCAAGGATTAGTCTTTGGTAAATTTCCAATGGTGATGGGTTCCGTTTCTGTGGGAGATGGTTATAGTTTGACTGGTAATATCATTTTTAAGGATCCGATTAATGATTTATTTATCGGTAGCCAGTATGACCAGCGATTTCCTGCCTTTTCTTTGTTGGATAATTTTAGAATTAGCAACATTTCCAGACCAGTTTTTGCACCATATGGAGAGCCAATTGATGTCAATTGGAGTAGTAACCTAAATACCGTCATCCCAGTTACCCCAGACCTATACACTACCTATTTATTGAATTATGATGATATGGTTGTGAAAGGGTCGAATTTTGCAGTTCTTACCGATAGAACAGTAGGATCTTTTGATTTTACAGTTAATATTTTTGATTCATTTGGTATAGTTAGTAGTAGTGCGAAAGTAAAACAAACTTTGGAAGCTTTAATCAATACTTTAAAGCCCGCTAATACTGTGGCATTTATCCAGTATTATACTTGAGAGAAATTATGACTAAACGCAGCCCGGTATCCGCCCCAAAACCCATATGGTACGATAGTCAACAGGTTGATGAGACCGATCTAACCACACAACAGATAGCTGACGCTACTGTGGAATCATCTATTCTCAATAATCATATAGGGACAGGGGTTTTGCCAGAAACCCTGATTCCGCATGTCTTATTCGATTCCAATCTAGTTGCCGGATTTTTGGATGGATTGGCTATTCAATCTCAGTCTCAACCTAGTGACAATAATTTAGGTAATCAACTTTCACTCTCTTTGACTAAATCTGACGCATCTGTTTATCGCAATGTTAAGGTGGGTATTATTGGTTTAGATTTTCAGAGCAATTTACAATACGAAACTTTCGTTTTCAAAACCAACGAAGTGCAAGTAAGTCAACATCATTTTACTAAGATTTTGGTGTTATTGTTCAATGATTTGAAGGGAGATCCCACGCGCTCCTTCAACTTGGGTGGGGATTTAGTAATTTCAGAGGCTCGTCCCATGCAACTCTCTAGAGAGTCTATTATGATCTCTCAGGCTGTGGAGCCTAATCTATTTTTTAGGGATTTTTTTATTGATCCTTCTTTAGGTCCTATCTCACTACAAGCTATGTTGCAAGCAGCCTTGCCGTTCTACAATGTTAGTAGTTTAAATATTAAGACTCAGCCACTAGATAACCTAGTTATTTCTAGTGGAGATGTCACCACTCAAATTGGTCAAAAGTTTCAAGCTTCTACTAATAATATTCAAAAAATTACTCTATTACTTTCAGTTAGAAATTTAGTTGCAGGACAACAGAATAATTTAATATGGAATGGTGATTTAATTGTTAGTATTTTTCCACTACAAACTACTATTAACTGTGCTACCGATTTAGCCCCAGGTTTACCAATTAATTTCTCACCATCTAGTATTCCGGTTGCTCAAATCAGTTTCAACTACGGAAGTTTACAGGCTTCTGGTGTAATTTTAGATTCCATTCCACAACCAGTAGATTTTATTTTTAGTAACACACCAGCCGCCGTAGGTAATCTTATTCAATCGGGTAATTATTATTGCATAGCCGTTAAACGTGCTGGTAATGCCAATCAATGTGATATTCTGATCGCTATCGGAGGAGATGATATTTCTAATTCTAATGCTGCTACTTTTACTGGAGATCTATGGGTTGATTTACCAGGTGAGGATTTATGGTTCCGTATTTGGACCGACGCCTCCAAAGTGGCTGATGGTCAGGCTTATGATACTGGTAATGGTGTAACTATTCCAAAAACTATTACCGATCCATCTAGTCAAGCCACCATAGATTATACTTTTGGACCACAACCATTCGTGGGTAATGATACTTTCAGGGCTGTTTTGGCTGCCATTAATGTAGAAAGTGATCCGGTACCTGATGCCAGGACAGGCGAACCAGTAGAGTCTAGACAACAGCTAGAACCACAAGTAACTTTAATGGGCACAGTAGATATTACTAACCTAGAATCTACTACTGAGCCTTTAATTTTGGGAACTATTTCTGATAAAAATATCAAGACTTTTCAAACCAGCAACATAGTTATTAATTCAAAGCTGTATACTGCTACTATGGCTAACAATACTATGTTAATTAGAATAGTAGATGATCCAACTGATGTAGTTAGATTTGATACTTCAGTTTCAGCTCTAGCTACAGAATTACTTAATGGTAATTTAGTTGGAGCCAGCATCGCCCCAGATGGAAATAATCCATCTATTACTTATCGTGTTGCTACTGCTAGACTGTGCTCTATGTTAGTAGGAGATGTAGATGGTAATGGAATTATTGATGAGAATGATTTAAATCTTCTTAATAGCTATCTCGGCTATAATATGAACATTGCGCCACCTCAACAAACTATCATTAATACTACCGGTATGTCGTTGGGTAGCACCACTACATTTATCAATGGTTACGAAACCCTTATTCAACCATTTGCTAATTTATTTTCTGTACAATTCCAGTTGGTAGATCCTAACACTAATTTGGTAGTGGCGGATGGATATGATGGCGTTTTGATTGCTAATCCAGCTAATCCAAGACTAGCACAATTTACCAGTGCCAGTGTAGCTTTTAATACTATAGTCGGTTTAACCTCTTACAAACTGGTCATTCTAACCAACACTAATCAAGCTGATCATGGTGGTTTTAATATTATCTCTCTGGATTCTACTGCCGATGTTTTGACTATTCAGAAGGTTTTCCTTACTGAAGATAATCTTGGTCAATTACTCAGAGCAGATATTGATGGCGACTTTGTTATTACTTTTATTGATGGCTACTTATTAGAAAGTTATATTCAACGTTTGCCATTATCGCACTCTCCGGTTAGTACTTATCCCGCCCCCAGCACTAATCCATATACTAAAATTGGCACTAGATTTAATGTCATTGAATTAGAATTAGAACAATTCATTGATCGTACGGATGATTATACTGCCAATCCAGCTACTCGATCAAGCAGCGTCCACCCATTACCAGATATCTTTTTGGATGATGGATACTTTGCGGGCCACGATTTCTATCATTTTCCGGTTCCAATTATTTTTATAGAGCAACTTACTTGGGATGATTCTCTAATTATCACTGATTCTATGCCTAAATTAGTGCCTAGCGTCTTCACTTCTCTCACTGGTTTTAATGTTTCATCCTGTCTCATCAATGGCATTCAGTGCAATGTGTATCCAGTAACACAGCCTTTTGATCCTGGTACCATTGATTATTTTGTTCCTAATAATCTTATCATCGGAACTGGTGATCTACAACGTCCAGATGGGGAATTCTATAAAGTGGACTTTGAAATTGGAACCATCGTTTTGGAAATTCCAGATGGTCTCTTTGGCTCTGAACGTACTATTGATATTTTCAATGATTTTATGGTAGACGTAACGGGTAACGGTGCCACTAAGCTTGGCTTTCCATCTATGAGGTTCGCTGACTGTTCTTTCGTAGGTCCTAATGCTCTGGCAAATGATCAGGTTCGATTCTCAGTAGCTGTACAGTCATTCTCTCCTAATGTAGATGGTTATAGCGATGATGGTTACTATGGAGCTATTGTAGATGGTAAGATGGGTGTCAGCATCGATTATACTACTGGTTTGCTCACTTTAAATTTTAGCAATCTATATCAAGATCCAGTACTACAAACTCTTAGCACTAAGATTCAAATTAATGTCTTCTTAAAGAAAGGTGGATTTAACAACCAAACTTTGTTTGTGGATTCCACAAAAGTCCAGAATATGCTAGGTATGATTAGTGTTTTCAGTGGGGCTAATGATGGTGGTCCATCCGCTCTAGTAGATTTGGGTTTCGATGTTACGGGTATCCTACCTATCTTGCATGGTGGCACCGGGCTCAATGCAGTTGGTGCGGTCGGCACAGTGTTGACTAGTACTGGTAGTGGTTTAAGTTATCAATTTATTGCGGACTTGGCTGGATTCATTCCGTTCTCCGTAGGTATGGCTAGTGCGGATCAAGTACCAAAGACAGATGGTTATGGATTCTTGGATCCAAGTTTTTATTACAAGAACCCAGTGTACATATACGGGGTAGCTGGTACTTTTTCTAATGACAGTAGTACTCCTGTTACAATTGGAGCGTTGACTTTTAGATTTGATACTTTTATTCTAGAAGGTTGGTCTACATTTGAGTTAGAGGTAATTCTAGAAACTACTAATGCATCTGATACGGCTAGAGTGCAATTATACAATGTTAATACGCACACTTATTTGAATTTAGCTACGGGTCCAAGTCAATACTTAACTACTACTAATACATTTGCTACTTTGGTAAGATCGATAGATTTGAGTTCTCAGCTATCTAGTGGTCAAACAGACTTCGTATACGAAGTTCATCTTAGTTTAAGTCCAACCAGCGGTACTGATGTAGCTATCTGCAAGATGGCTCGACTGGTTATCACTTATAATAATTTGACTTTGAACGGTTCGGCGCAGATTGCTCCTCCAGTTTCTCATAGCTATAATTTCGTACCGTTCTTGCCTACCCCTACTCCAGCCTAAGGTTTGGTTATATAGGCAAGTATGAAGGTTTTGATCCGCCAATTTTTGGGTAAAAATCACAGTTGGTCCGTAGTGGGTTGGGGCATTGCTAATGCTCTAATTAAGCAAGGACACGAGGTTCACCTCTTCTCTACCGATGGTGTCCAACATTTGCCCAATAATTTGCGTAGTCATATCGTAGGTTTTACAGAAGAAAATCAACCTAAAGTTTTTGGTAGACTGCCTGATAAAGAGTATGATTGTCAGGTTAGCTATACAGCTATGAAAAACTTTCCGATATTCTTGGGTAATGGAAATCAAAATAGATTTGGTATTTGGTGCTATGAATGGTTTGGTAATAATATTTTACCGATGGGATTTGCTAAGCACTACAAATTTTGCGATTGGTTATGTTCTCCCTCTAACTTTGTAAAGAATGAAATATTCATCAAAAATGGTATTCCGGAAAGTGCTATCCAGGTTATTCCGCATGGTATTAATACGGATCAATATCAACAAGATACCAAAATAATTCTTCCTACCAAAAAGAAATTCAAATTACTTGCTAATATTGCTCAAAACCATATTAGAAAAAACATTCCTGGCTTATTAGACGCTTATGGTAAAGCCTTTACTAATAATGATGATGTGTGTCTTATTCTAAAAGCCAAAGATAAACCAGTAGTTGCGCCATTTGAAGTATCTCTTAATGACTGTCTCAAGACTTTTAATCAGAAATATCCAAAACATGCTGAAGTGAAAATATTCTCGGAATTCTTGCCGGACATTTCTGCCCTGTATCGTAGTGTAGATGCCATCTACACCATGAGTTATGGTGAAGGATTTTATTTTCCTGGCTTGGAAGGATTAGCTGCTGGTAAACTATCCATCGCTCCTGACCATGGCGGTCATGTGGATTTTCTTAACAATCAAAATGCCCTATTAGTCAAGAGCGTCCCCGAGCGTGCTAATCCTAAAAGTATGTACTGGGAGCCTAAACCTGACGCTATGTGGTATAAGCCGGATATAGATAGCGCAGTCAGTCAGCTTCGTCATGCATTTCAGAATTATGAAAGCATTAATCAAGTAGTGGAGAGCCAAAGGGAGTATATTTTTGATACTTATAATTGGACTACTATCACCTCACAAATTACAAATTTATGCCGATGATTAAGAAGAATAATTATGTCTAAATACGATTTCGCCCTAGATATGAAAACAGATAACTCTCTTTCTGTTATTCTCAGAAATATGAAACTAAACTCTACCGTATTAGAGGTGGGTCCTGCCCATGGTCGTATGACCAAGTATATGAAGGAGACCCTCAATTGTAATGTAGATATTGTGGAAATTGATGAAGAAGCCGGCAATGTGGCAAAACAATGGGCAAGGAATGCTTATTTAGGGCCGCGACTCGGCGACATCGAACGAGAAATTGAACTACATCCAATTGGAAAGGGTAGTATATTTAATTTAATTGCAAATCACGGCACTTTTGACTATATAATTTTTGCCGATGTATTAGAGCACTTAGTAAATCCAGATAAAGTGTTGTCCAATTCAAAACAAGTATTAAATAAAGATGGTTCTGTTTGGATCTCTATCCCTAACATAGCTTATAATGGCGTTATCCTGGAATTGATGAACGATCAATTTACCTATCGAGAAACTGGTCTGCTAGATAATACTCACCTTCGTTTTTTCACTATGAACTCTCTAGATAAAATGGTTAAGAAGTGTGGATTCAGGATTAATTTTGAACATAATTTGCAGAATAAGGTTAATTTTTCCGAGTTTAAAGATGCTTATACTAAGGTTCCACCGGCAATAGCGTCTTTCCTTAAATTTAGACCTGGCGGAGAAGTTTACCAAATGATATGGGAGCTAAAGGTTAATGAATAAAGTACTCAGCATTATCATTCCGGTTTTCAACAAATACAATTTCACTAAAGCCTGTCTACAAGACCTTGCCAAACTGCCCGAGGATCATCAAATTATCGTAGTGGATAACGGAAGTAGCGACGAGACCCAACGCGAGCTAGAGAAAAATAAAAAAATTACCTATCATCGTGAGTCGGTCAATTTAGGATTTGCCAAGGCGTGCAACGAAGGTTATAGTATAGCAGTCGCGCCGAACATTCTATTTTTAAACAACGACATTCGCGTGAAAACCAACCATGAAGGTTGGACTCAAGAACTGATCAAATGGTGCTCGCAGGGCTTAGTAGGACCCACCATGGGGCAATTAGATAACGAGTTGAACTTCGTACAAGAAGCCAATCGATCCCTCCCAGGTAAATCTTACATGTCAGGTTGGTGCCTTGCATCTTCCAAAGAAATTTGGGACAAACTGGAAATTAGACGAGATACCACGATCCTCTACGATCGAACTCCAGCCCCTCAAATATTCTCGGAAGAATTTGGTTTAGCATATTTTGAGGATACGGATCTCTCATTTAGAGCTAGGAAGTTGGGAATTGCTATGCAGGTCATAGACATGCCAGTGGTTCATTTTGGCAAGCAAACCAGTCGTCAATTAAATACACATCAGTTGTATAAACAAGCAAGACAAATCTTTGTCAAGAAGTGGAGTAAGGATAATGCCAGAGGGTCCTGAGGTGCGTCTAAGTGTGGAATTAATTCGTCCATTAGTTGTGGGAAAAACTACTGCTGTCTTTTCTATGCATGGCAGATATCAAAAGACTAATCCAGAAGGACTGGATGCGTTCAAAAACAAATCACCAGTTCTTGATGTAAAAACCAAAGGTAAATTCATGTATTGGGTTTTCGAGGATGAATGGTATATGTTTTGCACCTTTGGAATGAGTGGTCAGTGGAGCCCTAAAAGAGGCAAACACCCAGCTCTCGGTATTGAGTTTACTGATGGAAGTAAAGTGTACTTTAATGATCCGCGCCATTTTGGAACCATTAAATTCGTTCACGGTGAAGCTAACCTCAAAAAGAAACTAGCAGAATTAGGTTGGGACCCTTTCGATGGTGCTACAGATTTTAATATTCTGTGGGTTGAATCTAAGATCAAATCTTCTAATAAAACAATTGGCGAAATATTGATGAACCAATCTATATTTGCAGGTGTGGGTAATTATATTCGTGCTGAAGCATTATATATATCCAAAATATCTCCTTGGCGTACTGCTAATAGTTTATTGGATGAAGAGATTTATTCTCTTTGTGATAATATCGTAATTATTATGCAAGAATCATACAAACATCAGGGCGCCACTATCCATACTTATGCTACGCCATATGGTGAAGAAGGTAAGTATTCTAGTTGTTTTAAAGTTTATGGTCAAAAACAAGATCCATTAGGTAATCCGATTAAGAAAGAAACTACACCAGAAGGCAGAGCTATCCATTGGTGTCCAGCAGTACAAAGTTAAGGTGTAAGATGAATACAACATTAGGAAAGATTTTAGTCATAGTGGGATTATTTCTCACGTTAGGGGCGTTGGGATTTGTGATTTACAATCAGCATCAAATCTCTGTGCAGCAAACAGCCATCCAAACGGAACAGGTAGTGCAGCGCCAACTGATTGATGGTATTGTACGCAGCCAAACTAGCTGGGCAACACAACAAGATGTTGCTAATTTGCTGGCAGCTAATGGTGTCAATGCGGATGCTCTCAAAGCCATTCAGAACGATTTGAATACTCTTAATGCCTCAGTGACCACTGCCAATGTAGTTACTGTCAACAGTCAGGGGCAAAGTGTGACGGGGCAGCCAAGCACTGGTAAGGGCACGACAAATCCTAATCCTCCTGGACCGCCCCCTGCCGGTTGTCCCTCTACTGATCCTTTCGGATTTATGCAAGCTCAGCAAACTTATCAGTTGAATGAAGATTTTGGTAATGTTAAAGTTCCCTTCGGAACAGTAGGTTTCTCCGCCTTTCAGGCTCAACCCTGGAGTGCCACTATTCCGTCGCGCACCTATACCGTGGATAATGTTATCGGTACGGATGAAAATCAGAGAAACTATGTATATAGTCAAGTCAACATTCAAACAAATGGCAAGACTTATACGGTGCCCATTGCCTCTTCTACCACTAAACAAGTGTATCCAACCGCTAAGTTTAGCTTCTGGAACCCAAGGCTCTTATTGGGTGCGGATGGTGGTATCAACCTCAATCATGTCAGGGGTGAGTTTACTCCAAGCATTAACGTAGGTATCATGAGCTATGGACAGTATAAAACAACTCCCGATTGGTCCATTCTAGAGGTGGGTGCTGGTTGGCAAGCCGTTAATGGAAAACCATCTTTGGTAGTTACTCCAGTGGCTTACAACGTGGGTCGTAATGTCTTCTCGCCGCTAATGAATAATACCTATGTAGCTCCCTCTGTTTCGGTCGCTTCTGATGCCACGTGGACCGTTAGTGGCGGTCTTAGGGTAGGTTTCTAATGTTACATATCCTCACTCTCACTTGGAACGGTGTAGATAAATTAACTAAATTGCATCAGTCCTTAATTCCAGCTCTAGGAAACTCTTCTTATACCTGGCATATCAAAGATAATGGATCTACAGACAATACAGTGGAAATAGTTAAGTCCTGGGAAAGTAATATTAGAGTTCTTCCTTATAAGGATAATAGACAAAACTTTGCAGAAGGTATGAACTATCTTTTTCATGACGTTTCGCCGCCCGATAATGATTTAATAATGTTGCTCAATAATGATGTGATTTTTAATGACACTACCTCTATTGGTAACATGATGAATATCATTCAGAAAGATTCTACTGTTGGGGCTGTGGGCGCCAGATTACTCTATACTAATACCGATAAGCTCCAGCATGCGGGTGTTGTCTTTGACAAACAGTACAAAACCCCCATGCACTTTCGTAGAGGGCAAGTTTCAGATGAAATAGCGGAGAAGAATAGATTATTTCAGGTAGTTACAGGTGCCGTTTTGATTACCCGCCCTAGTGCCTATCGTGAAGTATGCAAAACCAACAAGTCAGGTTTGCCAGGTATGGATGAGAAATTTCATTGGGCATTTGATGATGTAGATTTATGTCTCTCTATCAACTACAAGCAGAAGAAAAAAATTGTCTACTGTGGCGACACTAATATTTTTCATGAAGAAAGTGCTACCCTTAAAAAACATCCAGCTAACAAACTTTTCCTTAATCACAATCTTTTGTATCTTTTTGAAAAGTGGCAAAAGACGTACACAATAGATGGGGATATATATGCTCACGACACTAGACACAATTTGTATCGTGGGTGAGTATGAGCAAGAAGATTCTCGTTACGGGTTCTTGTGGATTTATTTTAGGAAATTACGTTCGCAAAGCCATCTACAGTCAAAAGAAAGAAGCTGATAGGGATACCTTCATCAGTATCGATAGAGTTACAGCTAACAACTTGAACTCTATGTATTGGAACCAGAACCACAAGTTCTATCCAGCTGATATTCGTGATAATCATGTCATGGATATCATCTTTCAGCGCGAGCAACCCGAGATTGTTATTCATGGTGCTGCCGAAACCTTTGTCGATACATCGCTTAGTGATCCGAATTCTTTTGTTACCTCTAATGTATTGGGAACTCAAGTAGTTATTAATTGCTGTCTTAAACATAATGTTAAGAAATTGGTTTACATCTCTACGGATGAGGTATATGGGCAACTGACCAGCGAGAAAGATATTGCCTGGACCGAGGAGGCGCCGTTAGACCCTAGGAACCCCTATTCAGCTTCTAAAGCGGCTGGGGAGATGCTGGTCAAAGCAGCCAACGCCAGCCATGGGTTAATTTATAACATTACTAGAAGCTCCAACAACTATGGACCCCGCCAGCTCCCCGAGAAGCTGATTCCCAAGGCGATAAAGTGCATCCTGACTGGTCAAAAAATTCCTATTTATGGAGAAGGTAAACAGATTCGAGATTGGACCTACGTAGATGACAATTGTAGCGCCATTTCTACGATAGTGGAGAAGGGCGCTTCCAATGAAACTTATAACATTTCTGCCCATCAGGAGTTCACTAATATTGAAGTCATCCAGGCAGTATGTAATGCTATGAATGAAGGGTATCAACTTATCTCCTTTATCCCAGATCCCCGTCCTGGTCACGATTTTCGCTACGCAGTAGATACTTCTAAGCTACAAGCTTTGGGGTGGAAACCTTCCTATAAGCTTAAGGGCGGGCTGGAGGAGACGGTGAATTGGTATAAGTTGAACCAGTGGTTTTTGAAGTGATATAATAGGACGCAAGGAGAAAGAGAATGCCAGCAACATCAGTAACGGAACAGGGAAAACCAGAAGAAATAGTAGATAACATGCCTAATACAGAAGTTAAAACAGAAGATAAAATGGATGCTAGCAAGTTGGCGGCGCTAAAAGCCAAAAGTGAAACCAAACAACAGGAGAGTAAGATGGCAGCTAAGATCGTATCAAGAAAAGAAAGAAGTATTGCTTTAGGTGTAGTAGGATCGGGTCAAGCCGGCTCTAGATTAGCTGAAGCTTTTTATCAGCTAGGCTACGATACAGTAGCTATCAATACTGCCATGCAAGATTTAAAATTTATTAACATTCCAGATGCCAACAAACTATTGTTAGAGCACGGTTTGGGTGGAGCGGCTAAAGAAATTGAAATTGGTCGTGCGGCAGCCGAATCGCATCGTGGCGAAATTCTTCAAATGCTGAACGATAAGTTAGCTGGTTCCCAGATTAATTTACTCTGCCTTTCTTTAGGGGGCGGTTCGGGAGCAGGTTCTTGTGAAACTTTGGTTGACGTTCTGTCTGGCACAGGTAAGCCACTAGTAGTAATTACTGTGCTCCCGATGGATAATGAAGATGCTCAAACTAAGACTAACGCGTTAGAAACTCTTTCTAAGTTAGCTAGAATGGCTCAAAATAAAAAGATTAATAACCTAATTGTAGTTGATAACGCTAAACTAGAAGTTATCTACCATAACGTTAGTCAAATGGAATTCTTCGGTGTTGCTAACAAGGCAATTGTAGAGCCTATCGATATTTTTAATACGCTCTCTTCCATGCCATCCTCCGTCAAAGGACTTGATCCTATGGAGTGGGGCAAGCTATTCACTGATGGTGAAGGTTTGACGGTTTATGGGGAATTGACTGTGGATAACTTTTCTGAAGACACCGCTATTGCCGAAGCAGTGGTTAACAATTTGAATGGTAATTTGTTAGCTGGTGGTTTTGATCTTAAACAATCGAGATATGTGGGCGTAATTATTGCTGCCAACAAAGAGGTTTGGGCAAAGATTCCAAGCTCTAGTATCACTTATGCTATGGCTATGATCAATGATCAATGTGGTACTCCTAAGGGAGTTTTCAAAGGTATTTACACCGTAGAAACTCCTGACCCTGTTGTCAAAGTATACAGTATGTTCAGCGGTCTCGGTTTGCCAGAGTCCCGCGTCACTCAGCTCAAGAAGGAAGCTCACGAGCACACCACCGCTGTCAAGAACAAGGATGAAGCTCGTAACCTCAATCTACAATTGGAAACGGGCACTAACGAAACGGTTTCTGCGGCACAAAAGATCAAAGATAAGATGGCTGCCAAATCTTCTGCTTTTGGTAAACTGGTTGGAGGGGTGGTAGATAGGCGCAAACAATGAGTAGTCTATACTGGATTTATTGTCTAGAGAATAAAATCGATGAAAAATATAGGAAAAGTAATGAATCAGGACAATAAACATAGAATGGTATCCCTTTTAGGTAGTTGCCTAAATAAACTAGTAACCGTTTATACAGATGCGGGAACCAACTATACTGGTGTGTTGAAAGAGATTAAACCAGAAATTATTGATAACTACATAATATTAAGCACCTGGGATTCTTCTTCTCAAAAAGTAGATGGTTCTAAAATAGTCTCTTTTTACTGTGGCGAAGATGGGCTTAACCTGGAAGTAAGAGAGCTTATTGGAAAGTTTTATGAGAATAGGAGAAAGTCATAATGGAAATTTTAGAATCGGACAAATTCTATGATGTATTGGCTAAATTAGATGGTACGGAAGTTACCGTATACACTACCCACGGGAAAAATTTTAGTGGTCTTTTGCATTTTTCACGCAACAGTTTTGTGGTGGAACTTATTCCGACCGATAAATGGGAATTAAAGCGATATGGCTCTTCTTTTGTTCCAATTGGTGTTGTCTTTGCTGCACGCGAATTAAAACCGTGCAGTTCTGATGAATCTAAAGATGATGGTTGTGATGACTGCGATGAAAGCAAAGGTTAAAGATGGAATCGGATATTCTTAAGAATTTTATCAAACAAGACGTGGAAATATTGGTGGGAGGCGTGTGGATCGAAGGTTATTTGCTCCCTATCGTCAAAAACATCGTGACATTAGTTCCAATTGGATTAGCTAAAGAACATTATGGACCTACCGCTTGCAAAATGGAAGTTATCCAGGCTATTAGGCAGGTGAGAAGACCAGCGCAGACCAATTCCGCCGTTCCCAACGATCCGTCCCCTCCGGCATCAGTTCGTTCCGGTTTTGAAGCAGCTCAACAAGGTCACCCCGGTAACCGATTTGTCCATAAATAAGGAGAAAATGATGAGACAGAATGAACATAGGATGGTATCTCTAATTGGTAACTATTTAAGTAAAAATGTCAGCATAAATATAAGCGGTGGCACCGTGCTTTATGGCAAATTACTGGAAATAAAACCAGAAAAAATTGATAATTATTTAATTCTTGAAACAAGCTTTGGAACAAGATATGTGGATGCATCACGCATAGAATCTTTTGCAATTGATGAACACAAGCCGGAATAATTACACATTATTGTATGTCTCAATGCACAATTTATCTACTTAAAAATACCATTAATTCTAAAGTTTACGTAGGTCAAACTTGGTATACTTTGCCAGAACGATGGAAAGGCGGTGCTGGTTACGTGCACTGTGCATATTTACATAATGCAATCAATAAATATGGTGCTGATAAATTTTGCTACGAAATTTTAGCTACCACCTCTAATCAAGAAAATGCCGATTATCTCGAAGATTATTACATCAATTATTTTGACAGTCGTAACAAGGATAAAGGATATAATATTAGAGAAGGTGGCAGTCGTGGCAAAAATTCTGATGAAACTATAATTAAAATGTCCAAGGCGCAAATGGGTGAGAAAAATGCTATGTTTGGCAAACGTCACTCACCAGATACTAAAAAATTGATGTCGGAAAATAGAGAAGATAGTAGCGGTGAGAAAAATCCTAGAGCGGTTCTCACTGAAAAATTAGTAGAAGAAATTAGAATTGATACCAGATCTGAAAGAGTTATAGCAAAAGAATATGGCGTATCTCGATCTACCATTAACAGTATCAAACGTGGTATAAATTGGAGAAACAATGGCTAATTTAATTAAAGGGATAGATGTCAGTATTATTCAGGGCAATATTGATTGGCAGGCTGTGGTTGCATCTGGTATACAATTTTGTATAATGAGATGTGGGGTCGGCAACGGTGGAATAGATTCTAATTATGCTAAAAATGTTGCTGGGGCTAAGGCAGCAGGAATTAAAGTGGCATGTTATCATTTTATTTATCCTTTACCTACCATACCTTCACAGCCTTTACGCGATCCTATTAAACAGGCTCAATATCATTTTAACGCTTCTTTGGGCGAATTAACTTGTGTGGATTGTGAATGGCCCGCACCACAAGATTGGAGTAAATGGGGCTGTAATTCTGCGCAGCTCAACCAGTGGATGTTAACCTATTTACAAGAATACGAGCGCCTTAGTGGTCGTAAGCCGCTTATTTATACTTATCCAAATTGGGCTGATAATGTTGGTTTTCAAGCAGCATTTTCCCAGTATCCCTTGTGGATTGCCAGTTATCAAGCCAATCCGGACATTCCGCACCCATGGTCCGATTGGGTGCTATGGCAGAACACAGGTGGAGGCGGACATTTACCAACCACAGGTGCACCCGTAGATACTGATTTAGCTAAAGATCTTTCATTATGGGATACAACAGCAGCACCCACTAATGAGCCTATACCAGATCACCAACCTGATCCTCCTATCAATTCAAACCCAGTTCCAGCACCCATCACGCCACCCCCGGCTGTAACGCCAACTTCACCGCCTGTTATTATGGTGCCACCTACTACCAACACCGTGAGTAAGGATTTTAATATTGTGATGGGATTATTTCGTGCCTTATTGAATTTATTTAAAGAAGAGTTGCCCAAGCTATAAACTATTAGAATGTCGAGAAAAAGGTGCCGGTTATATATGAATCAGCATGGCTAAACTCGTCATCAAGGGCAACACCTCACAGATTATGGAAGAGGCGGATGTGGGGCATATTCTTGCTCTAGATAAACATTTGTCTTTTTTCGTTCAGGGCGCGGAGCACACTGCGGCTTATCGCGGTTTCATCAACCGCGATGGTGATTATGTCAAGTGGGATGGTTTTAAGAAATTACTTACACCCACCTTACAGTTAGCTACAGGTTTGGTAGATAGGGTCAAAGATTTCTATCAGGTGGCTGGTAAGCCATTGGAAATTGTGGATCGACGTCCCGCTAAATCAGTAGGAAAAGAGCGACATATTCTGTTTAATTTGCAAAAGATTAACAAACTTCCTTACCCTTACCAATTAGAAATTTTAGATGTCATTGACAAATATGATCGAGGAATTATAAAGGTAGCTACGGGTGGTGGCAAATCTTTGATCGCCGCTCTTATTGCTGCAAAATTAGGTAAAAAGACTATTATTTATGTTATTGGTAAAGATTTATTATACCAGTTTCACGCGTTTTTTTCACAGGTATTCGACGAACCTATCGGTATCATTGGTGATGGTCAGTGCGAGATACATGACATCAATATCGCTAGTATTTGGACAGTGGGTCAAGCCATTGGTATGAAGAAGAATGAGATTCTGTTAGATTCTGACGATGAGGAGGAGACTCTCAGTAAGAACAAATATGCTAATATTGAACGGATGATGAAGGATGCTAAAGTCCATATCATTGACGAATGTCATATGTCAGCCTGCGAAACCGTTCAACAGATTTTCAAGCACTCTAAACCAGAACACCTATACGGCTTGAGTGGTAGTCCGTGGCGTGATGATGGCGCCGATCTATTAATTGAATCAGTGCTGGGTAAATATATTGTCAATATTCCAGCTTCTCGTTTGATTAGGGAGGGATATTTAGCCAAAGCTATTATTCGATTTCGTGTTGTTCCTCCCTACCCATATGATATTGAAAAATCGTATCCTTCTATCTATAAGAAGTATGTGGTAGAAAATGAAGTTCGCAACGGTTTAATTTTGGATGCTGCCAAAACGCTGGTAGGTAAAGGCTATCAAACATTAATCTTGTTCAGTAGTCTTAAACATGGCAGGATTCTATACGATCTGTTTAAGCAACACATGAAGTGTGCTATTCTGGATGGTAGTAACGATAAAGATGAGCGACAGCAAGTTAAAAAGGATTTAGAAGATCGTAAGATCGATTGTATTCTAGCTTCCAAGATTTTTGATATCGGAGTAGATATTCCTAGTTTAGCAGGATTGGTTATCGCTTGTGGTGGCAAATCTACTGTCAAGGCGTTACAAAGGGTAGGGAGGGTCATCCGTAAATATCCTGGTAAAACATTTGCGGTAGTAATAGATTTCTGTGATCAAATAACCTATCTAGATAATCATTCGCGCATTCGACACAAGATTTATACCTCAGAGGACGGTTTCGACGTCAATTGGCCCATCGAAGAAAAGAAAAAGAGAAAGTCAAAGAAACATGATAAAGAAGAGTGAAGGGGAGCTTAATTCCATCCCTAACGAAAAATACGAGAAGTTCTTTGCTAAATTCGACGAGATCGAAACATTAGAGGTGTCACGATGGAAAATTGCTCACCTCCTCGGCTATTTTTGTCAAAAATGGAAAGCTATCTATGGTAATGATTATCATTGGAAATTCAATAACCAAAACCCTAACAAGTGTTTCGAGGTGTGGCAGATGAACACGCTGGTGGCTAAACTATCAGCCAACCCACAAATCCTTAAAGATTATATTGATTGGGTTTTCGTCAATATCGTTCCCAAGAAGAGCAAACTGCGTTCTATTTCTTTTATGACCAATGATGATGTAGTCATTCCGTACAAGATGAACGTGTTATTAGGGGGTAAGAAGAATCTCAACGTGGATCGTTCTACTCTTTTGCCCTTTGAATATCGTCATATTTTAGGTCATTGTGGATTATTATCTCTCGTTAGCTACGGAGATTTAGCTTTTGCTTATCAAATGGATCCCCGTCCAGATAATCTTTCAGATGCCATTAATCAAATGGTCGAGGCTGGGTTCGATCCAGAAATTCTTAAAAGGATCGTATGATACCACAACCCGGACAACATATTAAATGTTTTTTGCGCAGCGGCAATATAGTAGAGGGTATCGTAGAAGAGTGGACCCAAGAGCAAGCTGTATTGAAAACTTTAGATCACCAAAGTTTAATGATTATTCACAGTCCAGCCCAGGATATACTACTAACCAAAGTATTGCTCCACACGGGAATCGCCACTCACTCGAGAGCGCAAGAAATAGCCGACAAAATTAGAGAAAAGGCAGCAGAGGAAGGTCAGCCTGAACCTGACGAACAATCTTTGGATGCAATGACCAAAGCACAATTACATATCGAGTTAGCTGAACAAGAACGTCGTGTGGTTGCCGAGAAGATGAAGGATCACTATCCTGATTCACAGGCACCTAGAAAGAAAACCTATGGATACCCCGGATTTTTCAAAAAGCCAAGCACTTCGTAATATTCCTAGCAAGAAGCTATCTGAAGCTATCACGGCTATTGAGAATAGTCAGGATACAGCCGATAACAAGTTTGTTAAGTTGACAGCAATTAATCGTTATGCGGAAAGCAACATTCCTATTGAATATTGGGGTCTCAAAATGGAGCGAGATTTCATAGGAGATCCTCGCCTTAAAATTAAATACGAAGAGTACATACAGGATCTAAAAGTTAGTTATAATAATGGTGTATCTATCCTCTTTGCTGGGGGACATGGTTTGGGTAAGACTATGACATCTACCTGTATTCTCAAGAAGGCTTGTCAAAAAGGATACACTTGTTTGTATACCAATTTGAGTGATATTGTGTCGGTACTAACCTCCGGTAGTGGAGAAGACAAATTCCTAGCTCGTCGCGAGTTAGTGTTGGTAGATTTCTTAGTGATCGATGAGTTTGACCCCCGCTTCATGCCTTCTGAGAACGCTGCCGATCTGTATGCTAGAAGTTTGGAAAGTGTCTTCAGAGCCCGTAGTCAAAACAAACTACCTACTTTGATGTGTACCAACAGTCCTAATGTTCTAGAGAGCTTCAAAGGTTCGTTGAGAGATAGTATTGGCAGCCTGGTTAAAGGTTATTTGAAGATATTTGTAGTATCTCCTGGTGTTGATATGAGAGGACGGGAATAATGAGTTACAACGAACTAGACCTAGCGGTTCTCAAAAGTATCATTACCAACAAGAAACACGGCTTAGATTTTGCCAATGAGCACGATCCTAAAATCTTTTCTAATGATGTATGGAACTTTGCCAATTTAGTAGTGGGATATATTCGTACTTACAAAGAGCTTCCCACACTGCGTGTCATTACGGAAAAATTGTCCAAGGGCAATAATGACAAACTAATTGAAACCGTCAAGAATGTCTGGTCTCAGCTAGAAAAAACTCAAGTCAATGATAAAGAATACAAGCATGATTTAGAAAAGATCAAGAAAAGATTTGCTGAAAAGCAATTGTTAGATACTAAAACCCTTATGTCCAAGCTGGAAGTGGGTAGTATTGATGTTAATAAAGTGGTCATCGAAATGCAGAAGACCGTCCAAAACATCAAAGCTCTGGATCAGGTCCGTACTTTCGAACGCAAAACACTTAAAGAAGCAGTACCTATCTTTCGCGAGGAATACAATGCTAAACTAGAGGATCCTAATTTTGATTCTGGTATTAAATGTAACTACTCTTATCTAGATCACGTAACAGATGGATTACGTCCTGGAGAACTTTTGCTTATCGGTGGTGAATCGGGCGCTGGCAAATCTATGTTGCTCATGAACATGGCAATTCAGATTTGGCTTAACAATAATAATATTGAAACCGTAGATAATTTTACTCCTGGACACAATGTGCTGTATTTTTCTTTAGAAATGCCCTTTAAGCCATGCCTTAATCGTGTCTTGGGCAGGTTGTCTAACAATCCCACTAAATTGATTCGCAGCGCTAAGCTCAATCCAATGGAAGCTGATAAATTAAAGAAATCCCTTCGTTTCATTAATAAATATCCTTACCAATTCGAAATCGTGGATATTCCTCGCGGCGCTACTATGGAAAGCCTAGAGCTGTTATATGAGGAAGCTAAGGTTTTGTACGATCCCAAGATTGTTGTCATCGATTATCTGGGTTTGATGGACTATGACAACGGAGAGATGGAAGACTGGCTTAAGTTGGGCAAGATCGCCGAGAAGATTCATGAGTTTGCCCGCGTGCATAACTGTACGGTGCTAAGCGCGGTACAGCTTAATCGTACTAAGGGCGCTAAGGAAGAGGATAAGATTGGTTTGCATCGCATCGGTCGTTCGGCTCTCATTATGCAGAATGCCAATATTGCTCTTCAGATTGAATCTCGTCCTAATGAAAAGAATCATCCTGATATGTTCTACCACATAATTAAGAATAGAGATGGCGAATTGGGGAAGGGAAGACTAATTAAGAATCTGGCATGCGGCACTTTGATTGACGATAAAGTGGAAGAAGATCCGACTACTTTTGAAATGCGTGATCCGGATGATATTTCAGAAAGGATCGAACTGTTGGATGTATAATTTAGCATACAATAGAGGTCAAAATGCAGGATAATGTTGTGGCAGAAGCTGTTAGAATTGAGTACGAAGAGCAAACAGGAAAATTGTATATTGTCTTCGAAGTTAAAGACGAAAAATATAAGCAAGATATCAAAAAGAATTGGACCAAAGATATAGACTACCGCTTAGTGGATAGGTTTTTAGTTAAGGAAAATCAATGAAAAGTGCTTATAATCTATCAGCCAATGGAGGCTTACCCCAACTCAAAAAGAAGCTTCTCAAATCGCTCAAAAAGGGCAAAAGTTATAAATTGAGAAGCGCTTATCAACCCGGAAGGATTCCATCCCATGCCTACCTATGAATTCCAATGTCAAGAATGCAAACATGAATGGGAAGATTTCATGTCCATTAAGGCTCCTGATCCAGAAGAATGTCCAAGCTGCAAAGTTAAAGGAAAGACTCTTCGTTTGATCAGTGGTGGTTCTGGTAAGGGCACCGTAGAGTTATATGGTCGGGAACTGATCGACAAGCTGAAGGGTGATGCCAAGAAGATTCAACAAGATGCTTCTCAAAAGGAAAAGGTCTACGCTAATCTGTTAGGTGAAAGTAATTATCAAGCCCTACAAACCAGAATAGATAGTCAGAAAAAAGAAGGAAAAGTCAGACGTCGATGAAACATGAGTTTCTTACTGCTAATTTGAACATTAGACTAACTGTTGCATATCAAACCGTTAAAGATTTGACAGTGGAACTAGATGGTATTGAGGCAGATACGAAAACCCCAGCAATAGAAAGACTTTCTCAAATAAAAAAGATTAGGGCAAAATTAGATAAAGTTGGGGCAGAAATTGACAATATAAAGAAGAGCATTAAGTTGTTAGTTGAGCATTCGATTAATTGAGGCAGTTGTGAAGAAAATATGTCGAAAATGTGGAGATGAAAAAGATGTGGATAAATTCTATTTCATTACTAAATCACAAAAATATCGAAATACCTGCCTCGTCTGTGAAAAAGAGTATCAGCGAAAATACTATGTAGAAAATATAGATGAACTATCCGTCAAGAAAAGAACATACAATCACGAAAATTCACAATTCCTATCTGTCAAGCAAAAGGAATATTACGATAAAAATAAGGTAGAGATAGCAGAGTATCAAAAAGAATACTATTTGGAAAACAAGCAAGATATAGTTGAAAGACAGAAAGAATATCATAGGGAAAATAAAGATACTCGTAATACTTATGCCAAATTACATTATCAGGAAAATCGAGAAACTATTCTGGAAACTCAAAAACAGTATCAGCAGGAAAATCGAAAAGCCAAAACAGATTATCATAACGAATATGACAGAAAAAGACGAAAAACGGACCCCGCTTATAGACTAAGAAAAAATGTTTCTATAGCAGTCTATGTTGGACTGAAAACTGAAGGTTTTTCTAAAAAGGGTGAGTCAATACTTAAGTACCTCCCTTATTCAATAGATGAATTAAAGAAGCATTTAGAAAAACAATTTGAGTCCTGGATGAATTGGGATAATCAGGGTATTCATAACGCCAAAATTTATGATGAAGCAAACCCTAAAACTTGGACGTGGAATATAGATCATATAATTCCACAGTCAAAATTACCTTATACATCGATGGAAGATGATAATTTTAAGAAGTGCTGGGCTCTGGAGAATCTTCGACCAATCTTATCCAAGACTAATCTAGAAAAGGGTAATAAATAATGCCAACCTATCTTTATGAATGCCCGATTCACGGAGAATTTGAATATCAACATTCGATTAACGAAGAGCTAGAATACTGCCCACATTGTGAAGAAAAGGGAGAGTTAGACACTGGAGAGCGACATACCTTTCAAAAGGTCAAGAGACTTATTGCTGGTGGCACAAATTTTATTTTGACCGGTTCCGGCTGGGCCAAGGATAGTTATTCAAAATGAAAATTTGTAGGATATGTGGTGAAGGGAAATCAGAAATTGATTTCCCTTTCAGAGATAAAAAGAAGGGAATTCGTCGTACCGAGTGTAGCACTTGTATATCATTGTATAATAAACAATACAGAAAAGAAAATGAAAATTACATAACGCAACGAAGAAAAAAATTTTATGAGGATAACAAAGACCGATTATTAGATGAAGCAAAAAGGTATCAACAAAATAACAAAAAAAGTATTTCACAGTCTAAAAAAGACTATTATTCCGCCAATAAAGAAAAATCAAGGATTTATCAACAACAAAATCGTAAGCGTTTGAATGATTATATGGTGATACGACGAAAAAATGATCCACTCGTCAGGCTACGAGAAAATGTTTCAGCTTCAGTGTATAGATTAATTAAGAGTGTTGGATATTCTAAATCTGAAAAATCAGTAATTAATTTTCTTCCTTATTCGTTTCAAGAATTAAAAGAACATATAGAAAAACAATTCGAACCCTGGATGACCTGGGAGAATTATGGTAGATACGATATAAACATTTGGGATGATAACGATCCAACCACCTGGACTTGGCAGATTGATCATATCATCCCTCAAACTCAATTACCCTATGTTTCTATGAAGGATGATAATTTTCAGAAATGTTGGGCACTCCCTAATCTTCGTCCATATTCTGCTAAAATGAATATTAAGGATGGAAATAGACGATAATATGACCAAAAAGAGCGATAAACAAGGTATTGACAAGTATAAATTAGAGCAGATTGTACAGCTGCTTAAATTCGCTCTTTCTTTGGAAGATCATGAGATTATCAAATCGACAGTTGAATCGGTCGTCGAAATTTTGGATGAGGAAATCAGTAAGTATCAATAATGGAGTATTAAATTACTTTCGACTGAGCTGGATAGTTTTAAGTGAGAAGAGAAATATGCTAACCGAACAAGAAGCAAACGAATTGATGAATAAATGGATCGATCTTAGAGATCGACTCAAGACATCTGAGGATCCAAAACTCACCAGAGAATTCGACAAACATAACAGATTGTGCGTAGAAAAATTTCGCTATTTGGTGACCATGAAAACTGGTCGTTATAAGGCTTTCAGCAATTACGAAGATTTAAACCAAGAAGGACATGAAGCCCTCATTAAGGCTATGAAGACCTTCAAACCTAACAAAGGCTCTTTCTTTGCGTGGGCACATAACTATATTGGTACTCGTATTTCGCGCAGTGCTAATTTGCATACCACCATTAGATTTCCTTTGAAGGTAGCAAAAGCAAATACCCCTCACAAAGAGTCGGTAATGCCTTTGCTGATCGAGGAGCGTTATTGTCCTGATAAAGAGCTTGAGGAATCTCAAGTGAATCATGCGGTGCAGGATGCCCTCTCTATTCTCTCTAATGAACAGAAAGAGATAATCAGTTTGGCGTACGGTTTCGATGGTGATAAACCGATGTCAATTAATAAGATATGCAAGAAGTTAGGCATATCCCGATTGAGCTGTATCAAAACGATCGACAGCGCTCTTTCTATGATGAAAGAGAACATTAAAATATAAGTGTCTGATCAAAAATAATGATTGGATTTTAACTTAATTCTCTTAAGGTGGATTATGACAGGATATCTTTATGCTCAGGTTTATGAAGCGTCAATTGAATACTTTGGTGGTGATGAGTTCGCAGCGAAAGTATTTGTTGATAAATATGCTTTACAGACACCACAGGGTGAATATCTAGAGCTGACGCCAGCTGACATGCATCGTCGTTTGGCAAAAGAGTTTGCGCGTATTGAAAATAAATACCCAAACCCAGTCTCTGAAGAAGTCATTTTTTCTCTGTTAGATCATTTTCGATTCGTCGTTCCACAAGGCAGCCCTATGTCTGCCATCGGAAACCCTTATCAACTACAGAGCCTCTCTAATTGTTTCGTCGTCCAAGGCGTCAATTCTAGTAAACTTGATTCCTATGGCGGTATCATGTTGGCTGATCAAGAGATCGCCCAAATCATGAAGCGACGTGGAGGCGTAGGTCTCGATATCTCTGGTATCCGTCCTAAAGATGTAATCACTAACAATGCCGCCAAAACCACTGACGGCATTGGCGTTTTTATGGAACGCTTTTCTAATACCTGTCGTGAGGTGGCACAGAATGGGAGGCGCGGCGCGTTGATGATCACTATTTCCATTAATCATCCCGAAATTGAAACCTTCATCAAGATTAAGCGCGATACCAAGAAAGTAACGGGCGCTAACATTTCCATTCGTTTCAATGATGAGTTTATGCGGGCAGTGAAGGGTAATGAAGAGTACACTCTTCGTTGGCCAGTAGAAGCCCCTTTAGAAGAAGCTAGGGTAACCAAGAAAGTTAGCGCTAGGGAGATTTGGGATCAGGTGATTGATTCTGCTTGGGCTTCTGCCGAGCCAGGTTTGCTCTTTTGGGATACTGTCAAACGCAACACACCATCCGATCTGTATGCTGCTTTTGGTCATAATTCTATCTGTACTAATCCCTGTGGGGAAATTGTATTACCCGCCTATGATGCCTGCCGTCTTTTGGTCTTGAACCTATCTTCTTACGTCAAGAATTCCTTTACCAAGGAAGCCGCCTTCGATTTTAAGAAATTCAACCAGCACACCCAGGTGGCGCAGCGCCTGATGGATGATATTATTGATTTAGAAATTGAATGTGTGGACAGAATTATCGCCAAGGTCAAGGCGGACCCCGAGCCTCCGGAAGCTAAACAGACCGAACAAAACCTATGGAAAAAGATCCGAGAAATGAACATCAGCGGTCGTCGTACAGGACTGGGTATTACAGCTTTAGGCGACACTTTAGCTATGTTAGGTATCAAGTATGGTTCTAAGGAATCCATCGAAGTAACTCGTAAGATTTATCGTGCTCTAGCTGTTGCTGCCCACACCTCTTCGTGCATTATGGCAAAGGAAAGAGGAGCCTTCCCTATTTTTGATTATCAGTTGGAAAAGGATCACGAGTACCTTGGTAGCATTTTTCAGGACTGCTCACCAGCCGTACGGAAGATGTGGAAGACATCAGGTCGTCGTAACATTGCTTTAACCACTACCGCTCCAACCGGATCGGTGTCTTCACAAACTCAAACTACATCCGGTATTGAACCAGTTTATTCTTTGTCTTACATGCGCCGCAAGAAGCATAACCCTTCTGATAAAAATGCACGTGTAGATTTTGTAGACGCCATGGGTGATTCCTGGCAAGAGTTTACTGTCTACCATCATGGTGTACAGAAGTGGATGGACGCTACCGGGGAGACGGATATTACTAAGTCCCCGTACCATGGTGCTACCTCTAACGACATCGACTGGGTAGCTTCAGTAGATCTACAAGCTGCGGCTCAAGAATCTATTGACCATAGCATTAGCAAGACTTGTAATCTTCCAGAAAATATCAGTAGAGATATTGTCTCTCAAGTTTACATGCGTGCTTGGGAAAAGGGTTGCAAGGGCTTTACTGTCTATCGTGATAAGTGCCGTGATGGTGTGCTCATTCAGAAGGATACGTCCAAGCCCAAGGCGGACGGTCGTCCAGGAGAGATTGAAGCTTCCATGGCACCCAAGCGTCCTATTGAATTACCTTGCGATATTAGGAAGGCAAAAATTCAAGGCGAACAATGGACTATCTTTGTGGGTTTGTTTAACGGTAAACCGTATGAAATCTTTGGTGGACTATCTAAATATGTAGATATTCCTAATAAATATAAGATGGGCAAAATTGTCAAGAACGGTAAGGTGGACGATATTACTACATACAACTTAGTTCTTGGTGAAGGTGATGATCAAATGATAATCAAAGACATTGCTAATGTTTTTGAGAATGGTAATTTTGGTGCGTTCACTAGAACTATCTCGCTGGCTATGAGACACGGTACTCCGGTTCAATATGTAGTAGAACAACTACAGAAGGACAAACACTCTGATATTACTTCTTTTTCTAAGGTGGTAGCACGTGTGTTAAAAAACTATATTGTGGATGGTACTAAATCTACAGCGGAAAGAAAGTGTCCATCTTGTAATAAAGAGAATTCCTTTGCTTATCAAGAAAAGTGTTTAACGTGTACTAATTGTGGATGGAGTAAATGCTAAGTATCAATAGACTAGCATTTGTTATGAGATGAAAGGCACAATACTTCTCAATCATTCTGATAATACCCACCTGGTGGAAGACGAGGAGAAAGCTCGATTCCTTCGTGGCTTGCTGGAACAAATGTTCGAGGAAGTTCCTGAAGTCATGACCAAAATTGCAGAAATTTGGTCAGAAGACGGCACCCTATCACCAGAGCAAAAAATAAAAATGAGACAATTTATGAACATCTATGGCATCCAAGTCATCGATGATCTGGATGGTCACATGAAAATATACTTGGATGGTCAAGTAGTGGGTGAATGGTTTAAGTGCAAATATAAACTGAAGCGAGATTTATCACAAATCGATCGTAGAAGACAGTTCTATTTGGAGATGGAAGTAAATTGTTGGAGCGTATTCGAATCCACTGAAGAGACACAAGAGACATAATGAACACAAAATACATTTTGGATACATCGACTTTGGTTTATGATCCATGTGCTTACAAGCAGTTCCCGGATAGTACTGTAATTTTACCCATCACTGTTCTGAATGAATTAGATAAGTTAAAGAAAGGTTCATCAGAAGCTGCTCGTAATGCTAGGGTAGCGATTAGATTGCTCGATGAAATTTGTGAGCGCGGCGATATTAGTACAGGTATCCTACTTGAAGATAACGTCATGTTGAAAGTAGATGTTAATTATATTGATCTTGGTGATATTGACTTTCGCACCTTCGGTGATCCCACTTACGGTGACACGCAAATTCTAGCCTGTGCTTATTCCAATTGGTTAAATGACCATGAAACAGTGTTGGTCAGCAATGATATTAACCTACGTGTCAAAGCTAAATCTCGCGGTATGGATGCCGAAGCTCACGAGGGCACCAGATTCTCGTTGACTGATTTGTACTCTGGTAGTCAAGTGATTCGCGATGAAGAGGCTGGTTTAGATTTGCAACAGCAAGGATTTATTGATCCTCGTTGCTATGGTCTTAAGCTTAACCCACACGAATGTGTTTTGTTTGAATCTGACAATGGTGACGGTATCGCCATAGGTCGTCAGGTGGCTCCTGATAAACTCAAAATAATCAAGAAACATTATCCGTGGAATATTGCTGCGCGTAACAAGGAACAATCTTTTGCTATCGATCTAATTATGGATCCTGCTGTAAACTTGGTGACCCTCATCGGTCGCGCCGGTACTGGTAAAAGCTTAATCGTTTTAGCCACGGCTCTTGAATTAGTCCTTAATAAGAGAGAATATGACAAATTCATTATCTATCGTCCAGTTCAACCTGTTGGGAACGATATCGGTTTCTTGCCCGGTACTATGGAAGAGAAGTTGGCTCCTTGGTTCCAGGCTATTATGGACAATTTCGAAATGCTTTTCCACTCAAAAAACGGTGGTGACTGGAGAAGAGAATTAGAAATGTATCAGAAGAAGGGTAGAATTGAAATGGAGGCTATTACCTACATTCGTGGTCGTAGCATTCCTAATGCTATTATTCTAATTGATGAGTGTCAAAACCTCAGTAAAGAAGATGTAAAAACTATCCTCACTCGTGCGGGTGAGAATACAAAAATCATCTTAACTGGTGATATAGAGCAAATTGACAATTCGGTGTTGGATGCTACCAGCAACGGACTGACCCATGTTATTGAGAAATTTAAAGACTCGGATATGGCTGGGCATATTACCTTTATCCAGGGTGAGCGTAGCAAGCTTGCCTCCCGAGCTGCCGAGATTTTGTAAGGAGTCCTGATGAGTAAAGAAAAGAAAGTTGTTCAAGCTGAAGCTACCCCTAGTGCTCCAGCACAAACCCCCGTTCCTCCGGCACCAGCTCTTGGTTCGGAAAGACTTTCCGAAGTGGATAAGTTGAGTTTGGATTTGGCTCGAACCAAGCGTCAAACCGCTTTAGCTGAAGCTAAAACCGCTCTAGCCAATAACGAAAATGCGGAACTAACTTATAAGTATTTGATACTACAATTATATATGAAGTATGGATTAACAGCGCAAGACGCAATTTCAGAAGCCGGTGATATCATTCGTGGGGGCGCTATTCCACAACCTCCTCACAAGGAATGATGATGGATTTGCAAGAACTATTAGATTTGATTGCTATTCGCAGCTATGTGGTCAATGCGGTCGCTAACCCTATTTTTGATAGAACAATTGTCAGAGACTTAGACGGTATTCTGATCCTTTTGGATAAGAAAATTGCCAGCATTCTAACTGGCAAGGACTTTAAAGAGTATATCGGTTACGCTAACGTCAGAAAAGCGATTGAAGACGTTGTTCGTGTCACCAACATCAAATCTGGTATTAAAAAATAATTTCTCGTAAAGGTAAGTTGCATGAGAACTGACAGAAAAAACCCTTTTGCTTCCAACATGCTTGTGTCTTTGAAAGACGATAAGTGGCTTAATTATCAACGTATAGCAGGACGCATTGCCTCTGATGCGTTAATTGCTTTGGAGCAAGAAGTCGAAAAAAGAACTCAACTGTCGTTAATTGATCTCAACGCTTATGCAGAAGAGATTATTACTAAGGCGGGCGGCATTCCCACTTTCAAAGGATATGGTAAACCGCCCTTTCCTGCCGGAGTTTGTATTTCTGTGGGAAAAAAGTTAGTACACGGCATTCCTACCGGTTATCGCTTGCAGGAAGGAGATGTTGTCAGTTTTGATTTAGGCGTTACTATTGAAGGCGCTATTGCGGATACGGCTATTACCTGTATTTATGGTCAGGCCAAATCGGAGCAACACGTTAAATTAGTGCGGGCTACAGAAGAGGCTTTAACACAAGGCATCCGAGCTATCCAAGTAGGTAAACGATTGGGATGTATTGGTGAAGCTATTTATAAATCTGCTAGAAATAGCAATTTCTCGGTCATTAATAACTATGGTGGACATGGTCTTTCATGGAATACTCCGCACGATAGTCCATTTGTGGCAAATAAGTCAACAAGTAGCGAGGGTATAAGAATACAAAATAATTTGACTCTTGCTATAGAGCCTATGCTGACAACCGGATCGGTTAAAACTTGGACAGACAAAGATGGTTGGACGGTATGGTGCGAGGCAGAAATGTCCTCGCATTTTGAACATACCATATACGTTCATGAAGATTGTGTAGAAATTATCACGGATAGGAGTAGGTTATGAAAAAATTGTTTGGTTATACTTGGGTAGGATGGTTGAACATCATCGTTTTGCAATGGTTATTCGTTCGACTTTACTATGCAGAGAGTGATAGTGGTAGCGTTGAAAATTATGGCATCATTTTTCCGATTGTTCCTTTGACCGGCTGGTGGAGTGATTATCTCCCGTTATCCAAGTACTGGAATATAAAATTATGAAGATTACTTTTGAGGACAAGAGTTACGTGGATTGCTATAAATCAGATTCTCCAGGTAAAATAGTGCTAGTTATTTCTGCTAAAGACGGTTCAGATCCGTTAAAAAAAATTACCAACGCAGTAGAATTAACTATTGACGAGTTCAAGAAGCTTATTTCCAATGTTCAGGTGTAAAATGAAAGTGTATTTTGTGGGAAGTCATTCGGTTGGTAAAACGACTTTGGCACGCCATGTTTCGGAAACTTACAATTTGCCCATGATTACCGAGGTGGCCCGTATGGTTCTATCGGAAAAAGAATTACACCTCGATTCACTTCGCCACGATATCAAATTAGTGAACGACTATCAGACACAAATTTTCTATCGACAACTTAAAGAAGAGGAAAAGGAAGAAAAATTTGTTTCCGATAGGAGTTTTGATTGTCTCGCTTATGCTGCCCAACATACCTATATTCTACCCGATCTACTATATTCTCCCGATTTAACTACCTATCTAGAAAAGCTCCGAGAGCCAGACACCTTTATCTTTTTCGTTCGACCCAGTAAAGCTACCCTCAGATCTGATGGCGTTAGGGAGCAAATTAGCTGGGACGGTATTATCGCTATCGATGCCTATATCAAGTTTATGCTCCAGATGTGGCAATTAAGGCATTTTCAAATTAATATGGACAATATGCAAGAGAGAGTACAAATGATTAATGCCGTCCTATCTTTAAAGAAGTAATGCTACTAATTTGATATTCTCTTGAGAATAACTCAAGAGGATACATGGGTAGCATTTTAGTTCCGGGATATTTGCGTTGGGACGGTTTCAAGTACGTGCTTGATCCAAACATAACGCATGCAATGTCTTTTAATAGCTCTTTCTATGTATATTTTGATGGTTTTAAGTTTATAAAGATTAGCGTATGATCATATACTAACATTTTTGCATAGTCTTTGACTCTATTTGTGTCGGAGATTTATGAGCAACTATCCTAATAGTATAGATGATTCTACTACATTGCCGCCTGCTTCGGGTGATGACGCCGTGTCAGTTAATGCTGCGATAGGTGCCATAGAAGCTATAGAAAATGAGTTAGGGCTAGTTCCGTCAGGAGTATATGCTGATGTCAGAACTCGATTAGATATTTTAGAAGCTCGTATCAATAACCCTTTTGCTCCCGCGCCCGACGTACTTAATCCTTTTTTTATAGGAAATACCGGCGTTACCGTCCAGGCGGGATTTGGAGATCCCAATCTTGCTTTGGCTATTCCACCTCCTAAGACTGGATCTTTATTTCTTCGCGAGGATGGCTATCAAAATGTCTATGTATTTAGACCAGATGGATATTGGCACGATATTGATTCCGCTAGTTTTGCTGCCCCCATCATAGTAACCACTAAAATAATCACTGGCAATTACGTATTCGATACCCCACTTCCTGACTATGTAATTTTTTGCAACGGCACCGCCCCAATCATCATTAACTTACCATCAGCAACAACGGGAAGACAAATTATTATTAAAGATATTTCGGGAAACGCCGCCGCTAATCCTATCACCCTATCCCCCGTAGCCGGTGCCACAATTGATGGAAGTTCTTCATTTGTCATACAGTCTAATAGAGCATCTCTAACGCTGACTGCCGCCAGTAATTCTAATTGGTACATCCTGTAATGTGATGGGTAATAAATGTGCATTTATTCTGTGAGGACTAGATGACACAACAGTATTATATGCGAGGTTACAACACTGCTGCTCCTGGGACGGTGGGATATGTGGACTGGGTAGTTAATGACGCCCCCGACTCCACCGCAGCATTTGTGCCTTCTCCTTATAATCCGTCACATATTTCTAATATCGTCGTCAACAGGGTTGTTACTTCCAAAGTTAATAATTTTTTTAACCCTACTATTTTACCTTCCTTCGTATCGCCCAATTATACTAACCCGGTCGATGGATATTTTTTACATCTAAACAGTTATGATTGGTTGAATCCAATTCCTCCCAATTTAACTCAAACATTACCTCCGCCATCTCAACCTATTGGTTTAGCGGTGGTGCGAGGCACCAGTGACGGCACCCATCTTAATCCATATTCTGCTTTATTTTGGAGCGAAGGATCTCAATCCTGGTCATTTGCTCAAATAAATGCTAACGGCACTATAGGCTCTTCTCAGACCATATCTATGGGATCCTTAATAATTGATGGTTATTTGGGTGTACAGCCGACCAATTCATCGCCAGCTATTTTTTCTTCCACTGGTTTGATTAGAATAGCTAATAATCAATCTGATGCAACTGGTAATACCGGAGCCATTAAATCTCGTAACCACACCAGTTCCGGTGATATTAGTATAGCTTTTACTGATAATGTCGATAACGTGGTCATAGGTGATGCTACTCATAATGTAATTATTGGTGGTACCGCTGCCAATACTATTGGTTTTCCCGCTACTAGCCTGACCACCGTAGCAGGTAATTTATTGGTGTTAGGCACTTCTACTACCGTAGAAAGTACTGTCATAGATATAGTAGGTCGAGTTATCCACGCCAATTGGAGCGTGGTCCCTAATGTGGCACCACCCACTCAAGTAGTGGGTTATACCGTTCACCGTGGGGCAGGTGCTACCAATCAAAATGATGGTGCCGCTATTATTTGGACCGAGGGCACACAAACGGTCACCGGCTCTGACGGTTATTGGAGATTCGTTACCTTACCGCAAGATAATGATGGATATACTATTACTTCTAGCCCCAATATCCTTAATATTATGGCAGCGGGTCTTTCTGTGGCAGCCACACCCAATCCGGTCAGTACTACTTTGCCAGCAGTGGGCGGTCTTAGAACACAAACTAATACAACTGCCGTTTCTGCCAGAAATGCTGCGGGCACCTCTGATCACCTATTATTGGGCACGGATAATGCCGATCACATCACCCTAGGGGCTACCTCCTCTCCTCATAATGCAGGATTTATTTTTAATACTACCACGGGCAGCATATACGATTTCTGGGTCAATTCAGCTTCTCAAGTACAAATTGGAGCTAATGCTATCACCTTTACCGGTACCGATACTTCGCCAACTTTATCACAAGCTTTAGTATCTACTGCCTCTGCCACCGGACAAACCCTTACTATTCAATCCCAAAATGCTACTGGCACCACCTCTATCGGTGGCAATCTCAATTTGACATCAGGAACCGGAACTTCTGTTGATGGATATGTTAATTTACAATTTGGTGGTACCACAGTCCTCACCGTATCATCAACTACCTTAGTCACTATGAGCGGCACTACTTTCCAGTTCACTTCAGGCGTGGTTGCCCCCACCATCAATCAAGCTACCACCGGTAGCGCTAGCGGACAAGCACTCACCCTACAAGCACAAAATGCTGCTACCACGGGTGGTGGTTTAACTCTTACTTCTGGTACCGGAAGCAGTTCTGCCAATGCAGGTATTGTTAATATTCAAACGGGCACAGCTACTAGAGTATCTGTTAATCCAACATTTACTTCATTTAGTGATACGACAGAAGCATTACGCGTTACTCCGGTATCTGCTGGTACTACACAAATTACTTATGCTGCGACCGTGACTGCCGCCTCTATCAATCAAACCACTACGGGTAGTGCCACCGGTGCCAATATGACATTACAGGCACAAAATGCCGCAACAACTGGTGGTAATACTGTCATTACTTCTGGTACGGGTACTACTGCTGGTAATGTGCAATTGCAAACTGGAACAGTAGATCGTATAATTGTACATCCAACCTTTACTGAATATCGAGATTCTGCTGAAGCCTATCGTGTTACTCCGGTGTCTGCCGGAACGACTACCCTACAAGCAGCCAGCACGGTCACTGCCGTCATCTATAAACAAGCTGACTTAACCACCAATAGTGGAGTCGGTGCCGCCACCACAGTGCAAGCACAAAATGAAACGGGCACCACCTCTACAGGCGGTAATTTAGTTCTTACTTCTGGTACTGGCACTTCCACTAACGGAACCGTTAATCTGCAGGTAGGTGGTGTGACTACTGCCTCGCTGGTAACTAACAAGTTTGTTACCAATAAGGGTCGTCGTCGAAATGTCACCCCAATTACAGCCAATTATCCTGTAGTAACTTCCGATGATATTATTGCAGTTGGAACCTTATCAGCAGGCATTACGGTCACCCTGCCCTCTTCCCCCACAACTGGCGACTCTTATGATATCAAAGATACAGTAGGGGGTGCTGCTACCAATAGTATCACAGTATCGGGTAATGGAAATAATATTGATGGAGCGGCTAATTTTACCATAAATACCAATTACGGTTCTGTAACCGTTGTATTCACGGGTACTGTCTGGAGTATTTTGTAATTCGGAAACAGCTGATATATAGTATTTCGGAGGTCAGAAATGACAAACGAAATACCTGAGCAAATATGGTCGTTGTATCGAATTATAAACAAAATCAACGGAAAAATCTATATCGGTCAAGCTGCCGAAGTATCCAAGCGCTGGTATGATCATCGCAGAGCAGTTAAACTAAATAAACCAACTCAAATCGTTCACCGTGCCATGATAAAATATGGTTTAGATAACTTTGAATTCGAAGTTATAGCGTCCTGTAAAACTCAAGAGGATGCTAATGAGACCGAAACAGAATTAGTTAGACAATACGATAGTTTTGTTAAAAATGGCAAAGGATATAATGCTACCTTTGGCGGTATGAATGCCCCAAAAACCGAAGAGTGGAAACAAATAATGCGAGATATTAAGGCAGATCCAATTTTCAAAAATAAAATGTCAACACTTTTAAAACAGTCTTGGAACGAAAGTCCAGAAAGAAAACAACAACTGTCAGAGCACAATAAAAATCTATGGCAAGACACAGAATACAGAAAAAATATGTTGTCCATCACTGAAAAAACTCAATTCAAAAGAGGCAGAATTGTTCCTGAAGAAATAAAAGAAGCTATTTCAAAAGCTAATTCAGGTAAAGTTGCATGGAATAAGAATATTAAAGGAATAATGAAACCAAACAAAACCTCTTTTAAGGTGGGTCAAAATATAGGGGAAAATAACGTAAACAGCAAGTTGAATTGGTCAATTGTGTCTAGTATTAGAAAAGATAGAAATGATGGTTTATCTTACAAACAACTCGCTGATAAATATCAGATAAGTAAATCTGTCATCGCTCAAGTTGTTACGTTTAGAACTTGGAAAGTTAAAAGCTAACTACCAATTATTAGGAATATACGTATGACTTACAAAGAACCCTCTGCCACCGGCTCAGAACCAGGACTAATTACTCTAACGAATGATTTAGGAGGTTCGGCTACCTCTCCGTCAGTAATTACTCTGACGGGATCTGCTGTTAATAAAATAGCAGGATATCCTGGAGCTACCACTACCCGAGGTGCTCTCTGGATGGGCAGCACTAACGTCGCCTCTCCCAGCAACGTCAACTTCACACTTTCCACCGATGCCAGCGCCAATACTTACTTGGGTGCCTTGGGTGCCAGTAACGGCAACTTCTTCTTCTACGCCGCACCGGGTGGCACACTAACCCAGTTGGCACTGTGGGGTGGTCAAAGTGGAGATAACCTGTTATTGGGGGCTCCAGCTACTGACCAACTTAATATCACGCCTGCTGGTTTGTCTATTACCACTCCAACAGCAGATACCGCCACCAACAATATCACACTGACACCACAAGCTCCTAACGGCAGCGCTACCTCGCATAAGACCCCCGGTAGCGTGGTGGTTAATGCTCCTCTACCTATCAGTGGTGGTGGAGAAGGTACTTTCCAATATCAAAGAAATGGACAACCATATTTTACCGTGCAAGGTTTGGTAGGTGGTCCCACTTCCTATGCCGGCATCTACCTGGGACCTAACCTAACGCCCAACACCAGCAATCATTGTTTAGTTTCTGATAATACCAACGTGTTCGTTAATTCACCTGGAGCCGGTGCTGTCCAACTACAGGTCAATGGTATTGTACAGGAGAACATTACCTCTTCTTCTATAGCAATCACTCCAGTTTCTTTAAGTTGGGTAACTGGAACCACTTCTCCTAAACTAGCTCAAGCCGACAACACTACCAGTTCGGCTACTGCCACCAATTTGACCGTCCAAGCTCAAAATGCTACTGGAACTACCTCCGTGGGTGGAAACTTAGTTCTTACTTCTGGTACTGGTACTTCCACCAATGGAACTGTTAATGTGCAAGCAGGAGGTAGTACCAAGTTAGCTGTTACACCAAGCCAAGTGCAAGTAACTGAACAATTTCTATTACAAAGCATTATTCTCAATGATGGTTACTCGGGAGCTACTACTACAGATGGTGGTACATACACCATTTATACGGAACCTGCCCAAGCTACTTCTACCAGCTATGATTATGTAGTGACTGTGGTGGGTCAAGAGGCTTCGGATGGGGATTTGTATCGTGCTGACTTTTCTTTTAACTACCAAAGAATTGCATCCGCTGGTCCTACGGTAGCCGGTGCTGCACCTACAGCGCTTAATGTTAGAACCACCGGAGATGGTAGCAGCTGGAGTGCAGCTATTTCTACTGCCGGAAATAGTGTGATAGTAAATGTAACAGGTCAAGTAGGTAATACGGTAAACTGGGTAGTAGCTTTTAATAGAATTACTTGCGCCTAAGGGATAAAATGGTTGGATTTAATGTAACAAAGGTACTACCCTCCAATTTTCAGCCCAACTGGTTGTCTGGATCTCCTAATGTTCTATGGGTACGTGGTGATAAGGGGGTTACTCTTAATTCTACTACCATTAGCGCGTGGGCCGATCAAAGCGGTAATGGTCATAATTTATCTCAAGGTACACCCAGTACACAACCCACTTTTGTTAGTTCCAGTATTAATAGTCGTCCAGCCGCACAATTTGTATCTGGTAGCCATCAAGTATTAACCAATAGTGGTGGCTGTCCGGGAGGAAATGCTGCGCACACAATTCTCGTTGCTGGTGCATTTACTGCTACCCCCGCCACTTTCCAAGGTTTGGTAGGCTATGGAGGATCGAACACCGGCTACGGATCTTCTACAGTGGGTCAAGAAGGAAAATATTGGTTTGGTGGTTCCAACAATGTAAGTCCGATGAGCAGTGGTAATGCTGATACTTCATCTCACGTTTTTACAAAGACTTTCGATGGATCTCATATTGACGGTTATATTGATGGCACTAGTGTGGCTACACTTAGCAGCGTCACTATGGCACTAAGTACCGGCATACAAGTGGGTGCCTATGCTGACCCCGCCAATACTTATTGCAGTGCTAACATCGCCGAAGTCATTATTTACAATCGCATATTAACTGCCGGGGAACAAACCCAGGTACAAAGATATCTAGGAAATAGATATGCTATTACTGTTCCGTAATTAAGGATTAAATCCAGGTAATACTTCGAACATTACATAAATATCTAGATTACCTTGAGTTAAAGCACTTAAATTAGCCACTGTAGATCTAAAAGTGGCGCTTAAAACCCACTGTTCGGTAGTAGTTGGGTTTCCGTCTGTGGTTCCCCACACCAAAGCCGCTCCTTGAACGGTAGTAGCCAAATCGGCTCCTAAATCTCCTGAGGAGGCACCAATGGGTGTAGTGGTAGTAACCGCAGATTTGACATCCGTAGCCAGAATATAAGAGTTAGTAACCGCTGATCCTGATACTGGAACTTGTTTACCCACTTCTACTGTACAAGTAGCGATAGAGCCTCCAGAAAAAGTTGTGTTAATATTAACATACACAGCTTTAATTCTAGTTTTATTCCATGGATAAGATAAAGCCAATGTATTGGTTAATCCTCCAGTGTGCACTGCTGTAAAAGGAATGGTAAATTTGGCACACGCCCCTACCATAGATCCCAGAGTTGGAGTTAGAACACCAGAGGCTAGTGAGGCGCCAGGCTGTGCTGGTAATACTTGGCGGGCAATATGCAAATCTTGTCCATCAAAGCGTTGAATGGGGACATTGGTTCCTCCTTCAGAAGGAACGAAAAAATCCCCGTCTGATGACACACGGAATTGTAATCCTCCGCCACCGTACCCAGAATAGTATTGTTTAGTACCAGAAATATAAGCATTAGTGTTGCTATCAAATACTGGAAAAAATAATTCACCAGTGTATGAACTATTGAAAATATAGGTAGTACCTCTAGAACGTAGGGAGCCCGCTTCGCTAGTCGCTCCAGTATTGGCTCCCGCTGCTATGACCAAGGGAAAATTGTTGGTGGAATCTAGCCATTCGCATCCTTCGAAAGACATGCTGCCACCGAAACGAATAAAGGCATCACCCGTACCATAATTTGTGAAATCTCCCCTATTTGGTGTATTACCGCTCCACGTACAGGCAATAAAACTACACTGGGCAGCTGCGGCGGTTCCTATATTACCTTGCAGCAAGTAACCAGAACCTTCTGATTCAAAACCATTTACTACCATAGCAGTACCAGCACATCGAAGATCACACTGATTATCAGCGGCGGTACAAGCGTTGAGAGTAAAACAATCACTTCCATAAATAGCATCTAGTCCAGTACCGAGTGAAATAAAAATACACCCATCAAATCCAAACTGTTTGACATTGGCGCCAGACAAGCAACGCCATCCTGCATAGGTGGAAATACCAGCTACGTAAAAATTAGTAGTAGAATAGGTTCCGGCTGCAAAATGAGCTGTTAGTCCAGTAGAGCCAAGTACAAAGGAAGCGGCTGTTGATTGACCAGTTTGTTGAACCACGCTATTTAAAGTCCAAGTAAATTGTGCTACACCTAGCGTTCCTCCAAAGGTAATAATAATACCTATGTTGTTGGCTGCGCTGGTATTGCCGACACCAGTAAAAGTAACAGCTGGCGGAGATGTTCCGTAGGAAGTAACGGCAAAACCCGCTCCTTGAAAATAACAATCTCGGAAATTAGAAGTATCTACCTGCGCACCTACAAATGCACCAGTTAGATCTCCGGCAGCAAAACAAGCAGGAGAAGGTCCCTCTTCAGTCCAGGTAACACCGCCATCGGTAACAGTGCCACCAGCCGTTTGTGGGAAAACGGGAGCACTAGCACCACTGGTGCCTCCCGTGGTAGCTTTATATAAGTGTCCATTATCTTGAAAAAATCCACTATCTGAAGCAATTACGTAGGTATTTTGAGGATACGGAGCTCCGGGTTGCCAGACTGGCACTGAAATGGTATTGATAAATGCACAGTTGGTCCATTTTGTTCCGGTAGAAAAGGCTCGAAGATTAACACAAATAGCTGCGTTGGCCCCACCGTCGAAATTGATACCAGAGATGCGAACACTGCGAGCATTACTGATGGAAAACATAGTGCCATACTGAGCACCGTTCCATCTTATAGTAGTACCCGGATATGCTCCATGGCCACCCATTTCACCTTGCCAGACGAAATAATTAGTATGACCTGAACCCGGACCTCCTGAATCGACTACTATTGTAGAACTAATGAGGTATGTTCCCATGGGGAAAAACAAAGTAGGAGGATCAGTAGCTAGAGCGGTATTTTGTGTAATTGATGCGGCTATAGCGGCATTGATAGCTGCCGTATCATCAGTGACACCATCACCCACTGCGCCATATTGTGGATCTTTAACATTGATCACAGTGTGCACGTTAGTAACAGTACCTAGACGAGCGTAACCGCTAGCTGATCCAAAATTCCCACTATCGAAGATTACGTTATTGGTACCTGGATCCGTGATAGATGTAAAACCAGATGCATACACTAGGCAATTATGTGAATAGCTGGGTAGATCAAGCGTAACTCCGACCATCAGACAGGTGGTGAAGTTAGTGGTTACATAAGTTGATGCTGATTGTGGCGTGCTTCTGAGGTACTGTAGTGGTCCCGAGCTTCCACAGTGACAATTGTTAAAAGTAACTTGGTTAATAGCAGTAGGTTGTGTTGGTGTTTCAGTGGTGACGTCAAAGACAATATCTCCCAAGCTGCTACCATTAACTCCACCATTATTGCCCTCGAACCACCAACCATCGATATTTATTGTCTCTACAGCATTAATACCAGATAGTTGCAGACGAGGTTTAATTCTCATACCTATTTGATAATTGCCCTGAGCAATACCACCGAAAAATGATAAATTAGCTCCAACTTGAATATCCATTCCGATATTGTTATTTTGACAATTAACATTATAAAAGAAATTATTATTAAAAGAGAATGAGTTGACTGTTCCATTAATTAAAATACCGGTACCATTACTAGTGGCATAAATATCTCTATAAACGCATTCTTCTCCATCACCAGGGTTCAAACCTACAAAAAATCCTTCCAACCAAACATTTTCTACATTGGAAAGTGTAAATCCTTGATTAACGGTTGGACGCATGGACAGACCAGTGGTGGTATTGCCATGTGAGCCACTCAGAGGATTGTATGGAGATGCCGAAACAATAGCTAAATCTCTAATAACAATTCCCTGGACAACAGTGGAGCCAGAAGAACCATTTTCTCCTACGGTAAACGCATTGCCGGTAGTTAGGGTGCTGTAGAGAAAGGATCCGTGATTATCAGCCAGCACCGTTGGATCGTTACTAGCCCAACCATCACCTTTGATAATGCAGGCAGCCAAGCCAAAATCTACCTGACTGGTACATTTGTAAGAGCCGGCTGGAAAATAAACCACACCACCATTTGCGGCATCTTTAGCAGTAACGGCGGCTAGCACGGCGGCGGTGTCGTCGGCAATACCATCACCTATGGCTCCAAAGCTTCTAACATTGAAATTAATGTTACCACCCAAATTAGCTACGTTCCAGGTCACTAAATCACTGGCTAGCTGATAGAAAGTAGTATCAGCCGTGACATAGACAAGCATTCCTACTTTTCTATTCTGAGATGGAATGGCATCCATAGCCGCCACGGACGATTGGACTTGAAACCCACCCGCTACGTTAATATCTGTAACAACTGGAAACGCCCCGCCATTTTTGGGAACAATGGTATCGATAACATTAACTGGCATAATAATTCCTCGAGAGTAAACTGCTATTGATATACAAAGTTATTGACATCAAAATACACTAACCATAGTGATGCCCAAATTAACCTGGGAACTTTGATACAAGGTATAATTTTCTGTAAATCCGTGAGCATTGGTCACTGCTATGGTGGTAGATACTAAATTAAAACCACCCTCAAATCCATCTGTCCAAAAATCAGCGGTTCCATAAGCAGAACGATAAGCAAAATAAATAGCTTGTCCTGCACCGGCATTAATGGTGAAACTGGTTACTTTGGTAGTACTCAAAGGATTATTAGCTAAAGCTTGTATAAAGGCGGCCGTATTGCCTCCCGGAGCTCCCACACCATAGTATAATCTCTGTGTCCAAGTAGTAGTGGTAGTTGCGGTCGTAGTTGAAATACCATCACTAGAAGTAAGTGTGAAAGTTACAGAAAATGGAACGACCGGATAAGAATTGAATTCATAACTTTCGTTGTAAGCAAAAATATCCGGAGGAATGGAAGGCGGTGGTGCAGTAAAGACATCTTGCGTGGGGCTGCCCACACTATCTGAAATAGTGGCAGTCACTGGCGTTTGGCTGTAGGTAGCATTAAAAATAGGATTAACTAGGGCTTGGCTTATTTCTACAAATGTAGAGGGTCCGGATAAAGTAATAGTATACCCTACATTTTGTGGAAACTCCGGAAGCCAAGCTACCCCATTCCAAGTCATTACCTGCCCAGTATCGGGCGCGACTGGGGAAATGGGTCTTCCCTGCAATCCTACTACCAGAGGATGTACAGAATTTCCTCCCAAATCTCCTGTCAAGGTAATTACTTCTAAATTGTTAATTGTATTTTCTATAGCATTTAATCTGTTACCAACAGTTCCATAAAAACTAGCTGGATTGACACCTAGTGTTCTTTCAATAGCTAATATTGCATCTCTTAATTGATTAATAAAAACGCCAGATATTGGAGTGAAATTGTCTACTACAGTTGGCAAACTGTTAGTATTATCAATGCTAGCGGGATAGGTGGTTGACATAAATCCTCGTTAAAATACCAGATATTTAGTAGGCATTTATTTGTTTGTGTGAAACGGGGCGTAGTCTAACACAATATTAGGATTTATGACCGATATATAATAATGTATCATCGGAGGTTTCATGGCTTACAAAGACAAAGAAAAACAAAAAGAGTATCATAAAAAATATCAAAAAATACATCGACAACAAAATAATATTGCCGTCCGCAAGTACAGGAGCAAAAATAGAGAAAAGATAAAAGCGTATGACAAAGAATATTGTGCTCGCGGTGAAGTAAAATTACAACGCAGAGCCTATAGAATGACACCACGTGGCAGATATGCTACATTAATAAGTGCGGCAAAACAACGTCAAATCAATTGCGACATTACATTTGAACAATATTGCGACCTGATCAAAAACCAATGTCACTACTGTAAAGGGGTTTTTAGAAAAATAGAGGATCATGAAGGTTATTTTCTCGATCGTATCAACAATGATATCGGTTATGTGTTAGAGAATTGTATAACCTGCTGTTTCATTTGTAATAAAATAAAAGGTGATAGTTTCACATATGAAGAAACGAAGGCGGCTGTCGATGCTATTTTAATGTATAGGAGCAAAAAATGTCATTTGATAATTTGATAAGCGGAGCTAAAACATATTTCCCAGAATTGCAGGTTAAATATAAAGACAGCAGTCTGCTTATGAAAATAATTGGAACAATAATGTTTTTTAGTCCTTCATTCATGTCAAATTACATCACTACTATTGGCAATACTATCTATATTCCTAATCAGAATTACATCACCTCACGCCCCGTCTCTGCTGCTGTTGTTTTTATGCATGAGGTAGTTCATCTCTATGATCATAGAAGGTTGGGCACTTTTTGGTTCCAATTATCTTATGTTATGCCACAGATTTTTGCGTTGCCCGCCTTGCTACTTTTTTTACTGAGTTGGAAAATTGCGTTACCCGTCGTATTATTCTTTTTACTTCCACTACCATCCTATTTTAGAATGAAGTACGAAAGAAGAGCTTACTACGCCTCTATCTATATTATTCAAAAACTGAGCGAAAAACTCAACTTCGATCCTCATTTAGAAAGTCAAAATACTTATTTTGTAGAATGCTTTGCGGATTCTACCTATTATTTTATGTGGCCATTTAGTAGTATCATAGCCGATGACTTTACTACTGCCAGGCAGCTAGTACAAGCCGGTAAGCGCCCATACGAGGACCCAGTCTTTGACATATTGGATGATTTAGTCACCAAAGTGTAATGCCCTGATATAATTAAGATGCATGAACCACTATGATGTTGGAATAATAGGAGCCGGCATTGCGGGCGCCTTTGCTACTTTAAAATTGGCTAAAGATCACAAAAATACCAAAGTAATTTTATTTGATATTGGTCGACCACCGCAGAAACGCAGGCGTCAACTTGAGGGCTGGCTGGGCTGCCTTCCTAACAGTGATGGCAAATTGTATTTAAGCGATTTGAACAAAATCATTGATGTGACAGGTCTCCGAAAGGCTAAAACTGCTTATAATTGGTTGGATAAATATTTATCTAATGTAAATACTTTCAAGATAATTGCGGATAGGCCCATTTCCTCCAGTTTAGACAAGAAATTTAAGAAGTGCGGATATGAAGTTTCTCTAAATAATTACATTCAAGTTTACCCGAAAGATATTCATACTCTGTCTAAATTAATGGCGGAAACCGTTGAAACCAATAAAAATATTACTTTTAAATTTGATAGCGAAGTGATGCGTGTTCACAAACAAAAGAATATGTTTATAGTAGCGACGGAAGATCAGGAATATCGTTGTAAAAAACTTATTATCGCCGTAGGTCGTAGTGGGTGGCGTTGGGCTAGTCAGCTGTTTGCACATTTTGATATCGTGGAAAATAACGATGTGGCTCGTTTCGGTATTCGCATCGAAACCAATTCAGCTAATATGAAAGAGTTTAATCGTTCTAACTGTACTATTGTTAAGGGAAGTGAGCTAGAGTTAGGACCATTCTCTTGGTATGGTACAGTTATTCCTGAAGACCATTTAGATATGGCTATTTCGGCTTTTCGTTCTAATGAGAACAGATGGAAAAGTGATAAAGTATCTTTTAACTTAATTGGCAATAGAATATTTCCAGGCACTGGATTTGAGCAAACTAATCGAATTGGTGGATTGTCTTTTGTTCTATCTAATGATCGAATTATTAAAGAGCGTGTGTCAACCATTATGACTGGCAAGAGTAAAATATCCCCGATCCATGAATATGATTGGTTAAAGGAAACTTTGAACGAATTAGGCACCATCATTCCCGAAATTACTACTAAAGCTTATTTTCACGTGCCCACTATCTTACCAATGGCTCCCAAAATTAATATTGGTAATAATTTAGCGTCGGAGATAGAAGGCATGTTTGTTGTTGGAGAATCAGCCGGCATTTCTGGCATACTTGCTGCCGCTACCATGGGAATAATTGCTGGAGACAGCGTTTGTAAATAATATTGAGAATATCATGTCTAACAAGCCAAATAATACAGAGACCACGTCCAATATTCCAACCTTATCAGAAGAGGGCAAGGATCGGAATCAACATTATAACTTGAGCAAATTCGAATATGATTTGTACCATGAAGAAGACGATATAGCAGAAAAAGTTATTCGAGTTAAACGTGTATCGCTGCCCAATAAAGGTGAACGTTGGAAAGTATTTAGTGATAACAAAATAATATTTACAATAGAAGGAAATAAGCTATCAAAAAAGGAAAAAGAGTTCTTACAGACGATTGACGGTGTCAATTTTATATTGACGCATGCTAAGTCCGGTTTTACCTCTTTTAATAAGTTTCGTGTGGAATTGAAAAATAAAGTTGATAACAAATTATCAGACAAGGTAACAAGTACAGCGGTACAAAAACCAGTTAAACGTACCAAAAAACCAAGAAAAAGTGCTAGCAAAACAAATAAATAATACAGACACTTGATGCTCTGACGGCTGATGCTTAACTTGTAGATACGTACGGCGCCTAGGAGTATTTTATGAATTTTTCTTTTTATGTGATCGATATCGAAACCACCGGATTGGACTCGCATCGGCATGACGTGATTGAGTTGTCCATTCATCGTCTAGGTATGGAAGGCGAAGAAGCACAGAAAACATGGTGTCTCAAACCGCTCACGCCCGACACCATGGATCCGGTAGCTTTGCGAATTAATGGTCATAAGGCTGACGATCTATTGCATCGCACCAAGGAAGGTCGCGAGCGTTATCAAGAAGCTGCCCAAGTTATTATTGAAGTGGAAAACTGGCTAGCAGAAGATGGCATGCCAGCCGAAAAGAGATTTCTAATTGGTCAGAACGTCGCTTTCGATCGTGAACGTTTGGAACAACTATGGGTTAAATTAAACTCTAGAGACAGTTTTCCTTTTGGTCGTCGCTATATGGACACCATGGTCGTTGAACTGTTCCTAGATTACTGTAAGGGTCAATTTGCTGACGCCTATAATCTTGGCACTCTGGTCAAGAAGTATGGCATTACTAATAGCAAAGCACATACGGCAGCCGCAGACACTCTGGCAACAAAACAAGTATTTGAGAAACAGGTAGAGTTTTTCAAAAAGATTCTACTAAAAAGTGAATAATGAAGATTTGTACGAAATGTGGTCTTGAAAAAGATGATAGTGATTTTCCTCTTAGAAATAAAGATAAGAGGACCCGCCGTAATGAATGTAGACAGTGTACCAAAAAATATAGAGAAAATTATTACGAACAAAATAAGCAAGTTCTGTTGGAAGGCGCCAAACAATATTACGCTGACAACAGGGATAAAATTATAAAAGATGTTAAAAATTATCGTGAAGAAAATAAAGACGCTATCGGTGAATACAAAAAAGAATATTATCAAGAAAATAAAGATCGAATAAAAGAATACCAAATTGTTAACAAAGATAAAATACAAAAATCTGCAAATGAACAAAGAAAAGAACGCAGAAAGAACGATCCCTCATTTAAAATGAGAACATATGTATCTAATTCTATCCGTGATGTTTTAAAAGGTAGAAAAAATAGTGGTACCTGGAAAAATCTTCACTATACCCCACAACAATTAAAAGAACATCTCGAACGACAGTTTGAACCATGGATGACCTGGCAAAATCACGGTAAATTTGATCCGACAACTTGGAATGATAATGATTCGAGGACTTGGACTTGGCAAATTGACCATATCATTCCTCAATCGGATCTTCCATATACATCAATGGAAGACGATAATTTTAAGAAATGCTGGGCATTAGAAAATCTCAGACCGCTATCTGCTAAACAAAATGTGGTAGAAGGTGCTGATAGGATAAGGCACAAATGATTTCAATTACAGATATGCACGGAACTATTCATAACTCTTGCCCCAGATGTGGCGGGAATTGGAGAAGAACTGTTGATGGTTATAGTTGTATAAATAATGAAAATTCCTTCGAAGCAAAAAACATTGTATGGCTGCATTAACTGGTGTTGATCTTCCTATGAATCATTATATGTTGATTTCACTTCTGAAATGTGATGAAAATTTCTATATGATCTCATGGGAAGCTGAAAAGTGTGTGGTAGTTAAGCGCAAAAATGGAATATGGGACACTGAGGGGCAAGTAGAATTACCGCTAATAATTCCATTTACGATGGATTGTAAAAAGCTCAAGACGTATATCCTGTTTTCCTAAAATGAAGATACTCTACGCAGCTTCTAACAATCAGAATGCCAAGATCCAACTGGTTCGCTTTCTAAAAGCGATGGAAGGATCTACCCATCAGATTAAAGTGGCTGCTTATAAACGATCCAGTCCTAGAGATGTGAACGTAGATTGGACTCTTGATTGTTTGCTTAATATTTACAAGCCCGAAGTACTTAGTTTAGATAATGATAACCTGAAAATCTATTTTGACCAGGTCAAGTATTATGCCCCCGATCTTATCATCAGTGATTTAGAATATTTTACTAGTTACATCGCTAGCGTACTCAATATTACTATCTGGCAATGCAGTTCCTCCTTAATCAATTATGCTTTAACCAAGACAGAGAAGTATAATATGGGAGCCTTTAAATACTACGCTCATTCCATGAGTCGTGAAATCAAGAATAGTCAACGAACTCTCAATTTATTGGATAATTCTAATGGTAACTTTGTCTATTCCCATTTTGGCGACGTAGCCGACCCGCCACAGTTATCCAACGGTTTTGAGTGGGTGCGCCCCTACCATCAGGTGGGAAAATCTACTATTCCTTGCCAACATTTTGTGGTAGCTGGGCTCGCCTCTAACAATAAACAGTTATTAGGCACACTTGGACGTAACCCCGATAGCGTGGCTTTTTTGGACAGTTGTGCAGAGACTTATCGAAACCTTCAGGTCAAGGATATAAAGAACCAGGAAGAGTACTTTTGCAACCTCAAAAATTCAGCGATTTTTGTGTGTCAGGGGCAAACCAGTTTTCTAGCAGATGCGTTCTATAATGGTAAATATTCCTGGATTTATCCAGATTATCAAGATTCTGAAACTTTACTCAATAGTTGTGTGTCTCAGCATTTAGAACTAGGTCGCATTACTAATTTGTATGATGAATTTGAGAGCCGTATGTATATAGTTTCTCCGCAATACAATGCATCTATTAAATATTTGCATGAGAGGATCGAAGAATTATGAATTATGAATTATGTTGCGTTAGATGTAGGTAATGTACTGGTGCACGTAGACTTCTCAATTTTTGTGCGAGAATTATCTAGGCAACTTAACATTACTCTGGAAGAGGCTGAATACTTTATGAATCGTACTCATGCTTTACATGATATGGGATTAACTAGGATGGAAGATGAATTGAGAGACCATTTTAAAATCAAATCTCCACTTATTATGATAGATTTGTTGAAGTCTTGGGATAGCGTTATCGATCCTAATTTTGTTATCATGGAAAAGTTGTTAGTAATGTCAGAGAAGCACAATATGCAAATTGCACTTCTCTCCAATGTAGGTTTAGAACATGCTGTACAAATGAAGAAGATATTAAGGTGGGGCGGCTTCTTTGACAAATCTGTTAAACATCTTAGTTGCTATGTGGGGGCTAGAAAACCCACTAAGCTGTACTATCAAAGTTTTCTCTCTCAACATCCAGAATTCCAGGGTTGCGCTTATTTGGACGATTTACAAGAGAACCTGGATATGGGTGCCGAATTTGAATTTCGTCCATTTCGCTTTAGTTTGGCGGAGGAGCCTATTAAAAATTCAGTTCAAGACTTCAAGCTTCAAGAAATTGAGAGCTTTATTCTAGGAGCATAGTAAAAATAGCTATCGGCACTGATATATTTATTCTGAGAGCCGAATATAAAGGATATAATTATGACCGAGACAAAAAAGAATCCATTTCAGCAACCAGGCAGAGTGAAAGTTATCCAAGGCAGTATTCTGGCTCCGGAGAACGCGGGCTTACGTTTCGTTCTCAACGTTCACAATATGAAGGGTCAAGCCGAAGGACCGCTCTACCCACTCTTTGAAAAGAAATGGAAGCAAGTCAAAGCAGATGTTAAGGGTTGGTACAACACTCGTACCGGACTAGGACATCACCCATATAAGTTGGGTTCTATCAATACTACAGCTACCCAGTCTGACACATGGGTTGTTCACTTGCTGTGCCAAGATGAAGAGTTGAACACTGACAGTGCCGCGCTATCTAACTGCCTTAAGGAAGTTTGTAAGATGGCTAAATATGAACGTGCCACTGTGCATGTCTCTACACTATTAACTGCTGTGGTTCCAGAATTGGTAGATGCTCTCAATACCGAATTAGTCGAACAGGGCATATCCGTATGCTTTTATGAAGAACCTGACATTCAATAAAATGACCGTCAGCGGACCTTTCAGCAAATCAATGCCGAATCCCACTTTCAAAATGCTCAACGATGATCCTATCTTTGACGCCATTTGGGAAGTGATCAAAGATTGGGATATTAACGTGCCAGAATACTACCACGGTTACTCTGGGGCGACGGGCAGCCACGTTACGTTGATCTATCAGGCTATTATGAAGGCGCCTCTAAAATAATGATTTGGCTTTTACTATTAACCTTTATTTGCGGCGCCGCTTATGAGTGTGGCTGCGTCTTCTGGGTACATTATTCGGAAAAAGGCAATAGTAAATTATCCGCAGTATGGTCTATGTTTAACGCTTTAGTAACCTGTATTGGTTTGGGCGAGGCGTTACATCAACCCCTGTTTATTATCGTGTACATGCTTGGCTTTGGTGCCGGAACCTATCTGGCTGTTAGTATTAAATCTTATTTACTCAATAAGGCGTGATAATCTAGCATTTCTCTATGGTAACGCTTAAACCAGGGGATCGTGTCAACTGTCATATCAAAGACAGCGAAATCGTCGGTGCTTACAAGGAGCATGACGAGACCAAAACCTTTGAAGTGGTGGCGGTGGGAGATTATGGTTATTATCTCTTCGTGCCGCAGTATTATAGTCTCAAAAACACCATTCCGATAGACCATTATCGTCTTAAGAAAATGTGTATTGATTCGCGTTTTCTGGATGAAGAGATGATCCATATTACTGAAAATATGGTATGTGGTGTAGCGCAACAGTTGGACGGAACATCCTGCGCAGTATGTCAGGAGTTCTTTCCCATGGCTGCAACAAACCAAGAAAATGGTACGTTCATCTGCTGGTCCTGCCGCGAGAACCCCTATCACTGAAATTTATAGATTGTCTCCAGCTTACATGCCTACGTAAATGCGTTCGTGAGTCCAGCCGAAAGCGTTAAGAGACAGCGTGAATTGTTTAGTTTCAGCTACCTGTACTAACATTTGTTGAGCTATATCTCTAATTTCTTTTTGAGCATGTTCACTATTTCTGAGGTTAGAGAAATTCATGAAAGCTCTAAAATTCATCATAACATCAGCGGTTAATTGGTTGGCGTATGGCAGATAAAAACGAGCGCTTTCTTTGGCACGTTTTTTTGGTACCCCCGACGCGATGAGGCGAGCTAGACATTCATGATATTTGCGTAGAGACTCTTCACAGTGTCGAACTAGTAAGACTTGCTCATCGTTAGACCAGTCATCTGGAATGTAGAACTTATCGTCTTTTAGCTCTTTATATCGGGCAGATTCGGCATTTATTGAGGCAATTCGATGCTTCAGAAGATGTACATGGGAAGCTAAATCCGAAGTTATCAACCAGTGCATGGAACTTTTTTCGAAGGGCGTTCCGTGACCATTTTCTGCCAACATTTTGAGTAATTTATCTATTCTGCCTCTTTTTTCTTCAGTTAACTCACGCAAGGTAGAAGTCCAGGCACTTAATGCATGCGTTTCGTCTCCACCATATGTACCTATCAACTCTACTTTGTTAGTGTGTTCATTTGCAATATTCATTTTCAACCTTATTTAGTAATGACATCATGTGGATGAGATTCTTTTAATCCCGCATTGGTTATTCTGATGAATGTCGGGTTATCTTTGAGTTCAGATAAAGAATTTACACCTTGATAACTCATTCCGGATCGAAGACCTTCTAAAAGCTTGGTTAGCACAGTTTCATAATTTCCAGTACATGGGACCCAAGCACATACGCCCTCAACATGATTAGTTTTATGAGTAGAACTGCCTAGATATTCTTTGTGAGGAACATTGTTGATGTAATGTGTTTGTCCCGGTGCTTCTTGGCAACCAGCAAATAGATTACCTATCATTACCATATCAGCGAAGCACAGAGCTTTGACCACATCTCCGACACTTTTGATTCCACCATCCGCGATAAAGGGATATTGACGTTGTTCGTTGGGATAACGGGTAGCTCTATCCCGTTCTAGCAGGAACTGCTGTGTTTTCTGTACATCCATCAAAGCAGTTAGTTGCGGTACTCCATTGCCCGTTTCGATACGCGTGGTACACAAGCTGCCCGGTCCCACCCCCACCTTGACTATATCGGCTCCCGCTTCCCATAAACGGCGTGCGCCGTCACCAGTCGCTACATTGCCGGCGATAATGGTAACATCGACCAATTGTCTGATTTCTTGAATCATGCGAACACAGTGAGCTGAATTGCCATGTGCAATATCTACACAAAAAATGCGTACGCCCACGTTGTAGAATTCATAAAGGTTTCCGCTATCCTCGCTTTTAACCCCTACTGAGACGGCAAAGTGCCTGGAACCCCAATCATCGATTATATCTTCTGCGATAGCGAACTGCTGGGATGGGCTCGTGAAGCGATGTAGAATAGCTAGTCCTCCGCTGCGAGCCACTTGTATTGCCATTTCCTGTCCAGTGACAGTTTGCATATTGGCGGGTACAATAGGGTGTTTAAAAGTGAGTTTACCCAATTTAACTGAAATATCTACGTCGGAGCGACTTACAATCTCTGAATATTGTGGAACTAACAACACGTCGTCGTAGCACAATCCTTCACGAATTTCCATTATCATCTCTCCTGTCACACGCCGAACTATCTATAACATCGTTATATTTTCGCATATTATCGTTGATAATTATAACCACAAATTTTAGTAAGGTCAAGGATATTAGTAAATGTATAATTTTGTTGATGAAAACAAAATAATTGAAGGAATTTAAAATGAAAGAGTTCAAAATTATTGTAGGTGCCGACGCAGCCAACACGCACATTTATGTAGATAATCAGCCCATCGGTATGGTGCAAGATATTAAGTTCCACGTGGGAGTGGGCACAACTCCCGCTGTTGAGATTGTGTTTCCGGATCTTCGCGCTTTCAGTAATAGTGCAGCTAAAAAAGTGTCAGATCAAGTCGAATTATTGAAAGATTTGCCTCAGGTAAAGGTAACTTTGGCAAAGGTTGAGTTTTCTAAAATATAAAGGACAATTATGAGTATAGACATCTTTAGTGTATTGAATGGTTCTTCTGGTAATTCCCTGATTCCATCCAGAGATCCGGGTGCCATTACCGGATCTGCTTTTATTCAAGCTAACATGGATTTGATTGGCGTGCCGCGTGAAGCCAACATACTCAACGAATTCTTGCACGGCAACATTCCTGATTTTTTGAGAAAATTGGTTCCCCTCACGGTTTCTGATGGAACCAACTCCATCACCTATTTGGTAACACCAGATGTTCTATGCCTAGGATCTGATGCCGATTACGTCAGAATGCCTATGAATCCTCATACCGCCCAGTCTATCGCCAACCAATACGACTGTACTTTGCCCACCACTAAGATAGCCAATTGTATTTGGCAAGCGGCAGTTAATAGATTACCGCCAGCACCCTGGGGACCACCTTATGATGGTGATATGCAAAAGACTTATCGCATTGGTGTGCATCACACCACTATCAATAATCAGCTAATAGGCAAAGATCCACATGCCCTGATTTCAGGACATAAGAAAGATATTGTGCTCACTAATCATTTGTATCCCAATAACCCTAACAGACGAGTGGCTATCTATGGTTGGTTCATGCTAACCGGTACGCCAATTCAAGGGTTAAATCCTACTAGCCATGAAGATACCTATGAAGATTATAGTCATGGTGTACGCTTAATTGCCAACGATGTGACGATTAATGGAAATCCGGCACGCATGTCAGATATCTTCAACAGTAGTAGCCTATGTCATTTAGTGAGTGATGAAGGTTGTCTATTGTTTCAGAAATACTAAGCACTTTTGTGTCTGTAGACAATACGTCCCTTGGAAGTATCATATTCACTTACTTCAACAGTCACTTTGTCACCAACTAAAATTTTTACCGAGTTCATTCTTATTTTGCCACTTAAAGTAGCTCGGACGGTCATGGTTTCATTTATTTTAACCGTAAATTGTCCTTTGTTAGCTTCGAGGACGATTCCGTCCAGTTCGATCCTGTCTCTCTCAACCATTATACTTTTCTCCTGTATGTTTTATTTCTTAGTATTTTCCAAATTACATTTCTTCTTACATTAAATTTTAGCGCCAGCTCACTCATAGAAATGCCGCCAGCGTTCCATTCCGATCTAATATTTTCAGCCTGATCGTTGGTAAATTTGGCACGTGGATTATTTTCTCCAAGATAAATATTTTGTTTCTTCTTACTCATAATTTGTTTAGTTTCGTCGGAAAAGTGTTTTCCAAAGTTAGCGTTCAATGCACCACTTCTCTGGGCACTCATTTTTGCCTTTACTTCTGGAGAGTGTGTTTTTCCAAACATTGGATTGAGTGCGCCTGATTTGGCGCCACGCCCGCCGGCATTTACGTTGTAACCAGCTTCCTTTCCAAATTTACTGACGTCAGTACGAAAAAATTCAATCCAAAACTCTTCGGCATTATAAGAATCTTGTTCATTTTCCCATTCTTCTATGACTGAGAATATAAAATTATCGATACCATATTTTTTGATAGCGGCATGAATTAGGCTATATTCACGAGGTTTAGCACCATTAGCTATGCCTCTGTGCTCGGCATATCTACGAATCGGATTAGATGTTTTACCAACGTAAATTTTATTGTTCAGTTTATTTTGTATGACATATATGTGGAACATTATAAAAATGCCTTATTATCCAAAGCTTTCTTTAATTGTTTTCCACTATCAAATTCATGATCCATAATCGCAAATACTATGCTATGTATAATGTTCGATGGATTACCGTGAATGTCGGAACGATTTTTTATTGTTACCGAAACAAAAATACCCGTCTCCATGCTAATTTGGGCAGCGATGTGGTTTGCAGCCTCCACATATTTACGACCCTCTGGACCATTTTCAATTATAAACCAGTCATCGGGTATCTTCATTGGGCTCTCCAAAAATAGGCAACAGCTCTTCGTATTGCTTACTAATTACGGCTAAAAACTCTTTGCTGGGTGGCAAGAAAGATAAGTACGTCTGTCCGGACACGCAAGGGATGGGTAAATTTTCCGATTTGGTTAGCTGTCGAAAACGCTTGATGTCCGCATTATCAGCTAACAGCTTTATATGTTTTATTCCCATCACTAGCGGAGAAACTTGCTGCCATTCGCCATACCAATATAGATAAGTACGGAAGTAATTATCCACACCTAGAAAAGTAAGAAGATAGCAATCCTGGTACAAGTCCTCGTCTTTACCGGCACATAGATAAGCTAGTTTGCTCATCTTAGCGACACGATCCAAAGACAACCCATAATACAAATCGGTGCTAACTAATTTACTTCGATCGATACGCAAATCCCCGTAAGTCAATTTAATTCTTTTGTTCTTGATGATATTCAATGAATTACCATATTCATCAAACCACCAACGATGTAAAACCATTCTTTCACTGTGTTCCTGGAAGACATAGTCATATGGTTTAAGACGGCAGGCTCTGATAATAAATCCTAAATGTTTGTTCTCGGTGTAAGATTGAGCTAGCTCAATTAGCTTATTGATTTTGCCATAGAAGAATTCTAGACTGTGACTTTTCATAAATCTAACAACGCGGGGTCCAGTCCACCATCCGTATCATCATCAGAGGTTGCAACGCTGATTGTATGAATAGCTGTCTTAATGAAGGGTAGGTAGTCTACTTTTTTGTCTTCTATTAGATTTTTCCAAAGAAGATAACTGTTGCGTGAGTCCACTTTTGCGTTGTGACTTTCAGAGATCTTTTTTACACCAACGATGTCACAAGCAGCGTGCAAATTAACTTTGGGCTTCACTAATCCAATTTGTTTAGCATATGATTTAGTCATTGGAATAGTATCTAACCACAAATGGGCTGGAAATTCTTTTCCACATCGTTCCCACATGGCGTGCAAAAATCTTTTATCAAAAGAAAAGATATTATGACCAACAATGCATCTGTGAGCGGGCGTTAAGCTGTCTTCATCGAAGAATTTATTACACTCTTCTATTACTTGTTCTACCGTAAATCCCTTTTCTAAATCTGAAAGAGTCTTCTTCGTTACAGCTAGAGCATCGTACGAGGCTCTTTCGGGGTATTCACATTTTATATTTCTCCATAGTTGCACTCGATCGGTAGCACGAATTATTCCTATTTCAGTGGGTTCGTGATAGGCTGCCTTTAGGCCCGTTGTTTCTAAATCTATAATGTAATAAACTATACCAGACATTATTAATCCTTATTCAAAATAAAGTTATTGTAAACGCGTTTCAACCAATTTCTAAACTCTTCTATCGTCATGTTAGATTTGGCTATATTACAATCTACGCAGCAAGGAACGATATTATCCTCCGAATGATTTTTTGATGAATCAATTCTATCCAAACCATTATATTCATACCAACACTGATCAAACCATTCTTGTGACACATGCCCTGTTTTAACTGAGTTAGTGTGTGGATTATACTTGTTAGATTTGATAACTCCACAATAGAAACAAGGAAGTTGTGATAATTCTAAAAACTTTTCAAAACTGCACCCATCTTTATAATTAGATCGCCATAATCCTTTGGCAGCCATAAGTTGAGGATCATCCACTCTAAGGGTTTTGAGTTGTTCCGCATGTAAGCATCCACAACTTTTTGTGTTTTTATTAGTTCTTTTTAAATTAATACCAGAAATTATTTTTTCATTACCGCATTCGCACAAACAAAGATAAAAACTAATACTTCTTGAATTACTATGTGAATATTTCACTACTGTTAATTTCCCAAATATTTGTCCAGTTAAATCTTGTTTTGCCGGCATATTATCATCTTTTTTGAAAAACAGGGAATGTGATAAACAAAGGTATCATTCCCTTTTTCTTGTATTCTTCTTGCAGTGGTGGATCCAAGTATTGGTATCCGCTGATAATTTTACGACACTTGTTGGATCCACAAGTGCAATCCATCTTCCACATCTCGTAGGTATCAGTGGCACTGGTAGAATAATCAAAGGTTAACTCTGTCCCAGCTGGTATTACATATAATGAGTGTAGAATGGCTCTATTGCCCACTATATGAAAATAGCAATTAGGATCGCAACTGTGGTTGAGAAACCTTAGATTACCAGAAATATTTAAATAGTCGTTGGGACCAATCTGTAAGACACTAGAATCTTTAGGGTCCAATAGCTCTTGCAGAGTGCAGATATTACCATGTGGCTCATCGATGGGGGTACCGGCTGGAATTTCGATAGTAGTAAAAACGCCATCTCCAAATTTGCTTTTAGCTACTTTTAGATATTGAGTAAACATGTTAACCCACTAATCTTTTCATCCATCGAATCATATTACTTCCAGCGTCGTAGACCGTTAGCTTGATATCCTTCTTGCCAATTAGGCGGTGTTGTACTGAATTAGGTTGGATACCTCGAATCTTGTCTGAAGCCTGTTGTGCATCCTCTGCTAGGACACGATAGGTGAGTGTGGCAGGTAGCATGGTCTCAACTTTAACGTCATAATATTTTAATTCTGGTACTGTTTTTTCTGTCATTGATATTTACCATTTTGTTTCTATGAGATGTGTATGCACTCTTTTAATCCACTCTCTAAATTCTTCCAAAGACATAGTAGATTTAGCATAATTGCAAATGGAACAACAAGGAACAATATTATCAACATTATGGGGTAAATTAGAGTCAAGACGATCAAGCCCATTATACCTGAACCAGGACTGATTAGCCCATTCCTCACTAACACCTTTCTTTATTTGACCATTTTTATTTATATAGATATTAAATGTGTTTGATAATAACGTTCCGCAATAAAAACATGGTTCTTGAGAAAATTTCATAAATGTATCAAAAGTACATCCGTCAGAATAACTATTTTTCCACATAGTCTTCGCGGACATAATTTTACCATCTGTTCTAGTACTCTTACCCAATCTAGATATGTGTTCCAAAAAGGCGCAACCACAGCTAATTGTATTGCCGTGCAAAAGTGCATCAGAAGCAACAATTTTTTCATTTCCACATTCACACTTACACAAGTAATAAGGTCTACTCCTCGAACCATTAAGGCTACGATGATCAAATTTGATAACAGTTAATCTGCCAAATATTTTACCTGCCAGATTATTTTTAGGTACGCTATTTGTATCCATAATCAATCTATATCATTTAGAATGGAGAGATGTCAATTCGGTGAATCTTTTCAAGAAATTATCTTTTGCTTGTTGTGGGCTCCAAGATTCAATCTTGAAAGGTAATGGTTCCGCCGGTTGCTTCCAGTCGGGATGTCGAGGAGACATTAGATCCCTAGCTTCAGTAGCGAGAAGGATGGTATCAGCCCTCTTGACATCAGGCGGCTCTTTCTCCGGTAAACCGAAGCGTTTGCAAACCGCCTCTTGTACCTTGTGTTCAAACTCAATGAAGGCATCCAGTTTACCAGACCTCTTCAAAGGACGGGGCATATCTACTAAATATGCTTCAGAGGCGTCGTGGAGTAAACCCCACAATGCATTCTCAAAACCACAGATATGACTTACCAAGACTGAATGTTGAGCTACTGAATAGAACTCGCGACAGTGACCGCTGAAACGACACTGCATGGATAGAGCATGAGCAATATCCTGAATGACAATAGCTTCTGGGTTAGGATTAGTGGGATTGAAACGTCTACCCGAATAGGTTTGGATCCAAGGGGCGTCTTTATCAAAACCATCAGTTAATCCTGAACCTTTAGTATAATTGCTGGTATCATTATTTAATACGGGGTTATAAGCGTACAATCTATTAATAGCAGCTTCTTGTTCGGGAGTAGCAATAGGTTCCCAATCGGGGAAATCTGAACCACCAAACTGGTCCTCGTCGCCTTTCATGGACACTGGATCAATGACAAAGTTCTGTGTTTCTTTCTTAGACATTATTTCATTCACTTTCTGCAAAATAATCGATTCGTCGGGGGTAAAGCCACTTTTGGCTAGCAGTAAGAAAGCCATTTCGGAATTTTCCGAGATTTCCTTAGCTAGAACGGCTCTCAGCCTATCTCGTTCTTGACGAGATGTGCCCGTACCTATCTTTCTTTTGATGTAATCACTTAACTCGTAAATTGTATTCATTTTTTATCCGTGGAACCAAATCCACCGGCTCCTCGATTGAATTTACGTGTAGCCACTAACTTTTGGTATTCCTCTTCCGTGATGGCTTCTACGATCATTTCTTGCCTTCTCACAGGAACAATCTGACCAATGGCTTCACCAAATTCGATTTTTAAATCATTGCCTAGGGTGCAAATGTCTGGAATATACTGGCAGGCAAATAAGCATTCTCCTTCGTAGTCCTCATCTATAACACCATATAAGGAGTGTAGACGTTTCTTAGCGAAAGTGGAGGAGCGTGGGCGTAGTTCCATCCACCAACCTTCGGGCGCAAACATACGGAAACCGAGAGGAATCTTAGTATATTGCCCGGCACGCAAACTGATATGATCAGCGGCACGCACATCCCAGCCAGTAGCCTTTTCCGATCCTTTTTTGGGGAGAAAGTCTTGAGGATTCAATGGGGAACCCATTCCTCTAAACATATCAGTTCTTACTGCAAATTTAAATATCGGTATTTCGATCATCAGTTTGATCCTTTTTAATAGTAGTCAACTCAATAATTACTTCAGTGGCTGGAGTATTTCCATCAAAATGTTTGGCACACATAAAACATTCGGTAGGTGTCCCTAATTCAGCGCGCGGATATCTACAGGTACAAATCATACAGAAGTTATCCTTAAACTGCTTGGGGATGCCACATTCTTGGCACAGATAAATCTCTAATAAATCGCCGGTATGGCGTCCGTTACTGGGAATGAATAATAATCGCATAAAGCGAAACTTAACCACCAGATTCTGGCTGTCAAGTGAATAAAACATCATAAATACATGAACCCGCCCCCGGCAATTGTTTTTATTAATGGAGATATTACCTATCCTCCAAGCCCACCAATTTTCATTGGGGCGCAACCATCTAACCCTGCTTCAGATGCTTCCGTTAGTGAACTAACCAATCTACAAATTCAATTGTTCATCGATGATACTATGACCAAGGCGGAGTTTGATGCTAGGGTGGCAGCAGATCCAAATTACCCTACCATCGTTCATTTGCAAAATTTGAGAATTTTGGTCATCCTCCCCACCTTCCAAGACGGCTATAACCGTGAATATGCCGACGTGGTAATTTTTCTTCATCAAGGACTTGCGGATGTTGAGCACAATCACTTTGGTCCTCCCTGCCAAAATTTCCCCATTCAAAGACTTACTATCTATGAATTACTGCGAGCAGTGCATTCGCCCAACGTCGTCATTTTACCTTTTGGTTTCGGTGGCTCTCAGGGTTCTTGTTGCAGTAATTGTCATTATCCATTCTTTTGTGATAGATGTCACACCTTTTCTGGCATTCGAAAGTGTAGAAAATGTGGTTGCGACTGTCAATGTGGTTGTACTTGTGGTTTGATAGATAATCAGGGCATCGTCAGTAGTGCAGTTCATGCCCCGAATTGCGATAATATTTACCACAACCCCGCGTTTTTACATAGAAAATGATATATAATAACATATGAAGCGATGTTCTAAATGTAAAATTGAAAAAGATGAAAATTGTTTTAGTAAGTCTCGCGGTGGATTGCGTTCCGAATGCAAAGCGTGTGTAAAAATACGAAGTGCTATCTACTATTTAGATAACAAAGAAAAAATAAATAAAAACACTCAAAAGTATTGGAATGAAAATAAGGAAACGTTAAATGATTGGCAAAAACGGTACTATTCCGAGCATAAAGATGAAAAATTGGAATACTGTGTTATCAACAGGGAGCGTATCGCTGAGAGCAGGCGAATCAGGGAAAATGAAAAGTTAAAAACAGATACTATGTTCAAATTGAGGAAGAATATTGCCACTTCGATAAGACATTTTATTAGGAGTGGTGGTAAAAATAAAGGTGGCGCCTCTATTACGAACTACTTACCATACTCCTTAGAAGAATTAAAACAACATCTCGAACAGCAATTCGAACCTTGGATGACATGGAATAATTGGGGTAAGTATGATGCAAAAGCTTGGAACGACAACGATCCTACCACCTGGACCTGGCAAATTGATCATATTGTTCCGCACTCTAGTTTTGTTTACCTGTCTATGAGTGACGAAGATTTTCAGAAATGTTGGGCACTCTCCAATTTACGTCCTTTATCATCCAAACAAAACTTATTAGATGGTATTACAAGAATTAGACACGGAAAGTGATGATTTCTATGGTAATATTGAAGTATGTCTAACAGTATCCACACAAAGGTGCCCTGATGTCTTTTAAAGCCGATACGTTACTCAAAAAAGCCACTACCTTCGAAAGATTAGCCCTATATGGGGATCGTCGATCTTTCTTGCAGGCATTAGCCCAAGAGTCGCCCGTTACCGATCCAGCACCATGGCGTATTTATGATGAACCAAATGATCCCAGAGGAAATGAAAAAAATTGGGTGCCGAATATTCAACCAGGCGGCACTAGACAATATGTTTACATGGGTCCAAACGTTCCCGCTGGAGGCGTGCAACACACCCCAAGTTTGTGGGACAAGTATTTTAGACCGCAAGAATCTAATGTGTTACCTCGCACCATAATGCCTCCAACTAATGATGCAGCGCCAGTAGATAGAGATCAATCGATCTTGATGTCAAAGGAATTAAATGCCCCCGCTGTCCAAGAAAAAGGTGCTCCAGCGCCAGCCGCTTACACTCCAGATTCCAATACTGTTAACATGTTACAAAGATTTTTGAATACCGCTTTTAGACCAGAAATAGAGAGTGGACAATTAGGTCCAATTGCCCAAGATGGTCAACTAGGAAGAGATACTTTAAGCAGGTTACAACAATGGGCTCGTCAAAATCATGTAAACGTGGGTAACCTTCAAGAATTAGTAAATGCCGCTCTGGGCAGAAAATAAAACAACTTAAGTTCATGAGGTAGTGATGCAAGCACCTCTCGTCAGGTGAGTGTAAATTCGACGAAATTGAACACCTTCGCTTATGACCGTGGATCACAATTCACGGTCATTTTATTTTGGCTTGCATCGAGAATGATGGTGGTTATAATGGTTTGTTAGAGGTAGTACACAACCATGAAAATTGTCTCATCAATTCTAACCGTTTTATTTGCAGGAATAATTAGCGCCACATCATCCGCCCAATCTACAGAAAATGAAAGTGATGCTGGGGTGGCACAGAATTTGCAGCGCATCAACGCCTGTCCCAGTGACATGGTGGAGATAGAGGGCGACTATTGTCCCGACGTGGAGCAAAAGTGTCTCTATAACGTGGACATGAGCGGTAAGCGCGAGAATAAACCAGCCGACCCCACCTGGGCTTGCGGGGAATTTCAAGCCCCCACCCTGTGTAAATCAGACAAAAAAGTGCATATGCATTTTTGTATGGATAAATACGAATGGCCCAATAAAGAAGGTCAAATCCCCCAAGACTGGATGTCTTTTTTCGATGTGAAAAGAGCATGTGAAAGTGTCGGAAAGAGAATGTGTTTTTCGCACGAATGGACGCTGGCGGCCGAAGGACCAAATATGCACCCATTACCATATGGAGATGGATTCCATCGTGATAATAATATATGTAATTTTGATCGTCACATACCTGGTGGTATTGATGTTTTTAAAGCTAAAAAACCAGATGATGAAACGGCAAAAAAACTTCGCAGTTTACTTGTACCCTCTGGTTCCAAATCAGAGTGTCATAGCGACTATGGAGTTTATGATATGGCAGGAAATGTAGACGAATTTGTTATTAATGAAAGTGGTAGTCCTTATGTATCAGGTCTAAAGGGAGGACATATTTGGCATGTACGAAATGCTTCGCGCCCAATGACAACTGCTCACGGACCAACCTTTAGTTGGTACGAGACTTCGGGGCGTTGTTGTGCTAACAACAAATAATCCGCTCCCGCTTTCATTAGCTCTGGATTATCGTTAAAATGACCGATTCCTTTATTGCATTGCTGACATAATATGCCTCTTACTATATTAGTTTTGTGACAATGATCTATACAAGCTCGAGTAACGCTTGTACCGCTAAGAGTTAATTTTATTTTGCATATTTTACAGGCACCATTTTGTGAGCTTAAGATATTATCAAACTCTCGTTGTGTTATACCGTAAATGCGAAATCTATTTGCCGTGATAATTTTTTCAGCATTCTGTTGCTTATACTGTTTTTTCTTGTCTTTGATTTTCGCAGCGTAATTTTTACGATAATATTTTTTGGAATATTCGGAAACACAAGACCGACATCGTTTGTTTAGACCATCCGAGTTATACTTATCCTTGCTGAATGGACCAGCTGAACCGCATTTTACGCATCTTTTTTCGTGTATCATACCGTTTATATATCCGTGATTACTAGCTTTTTAATTTTAGGAATTGAATGAATCTGGGAGATTTTTTTTCTTACAAAACTTTTTGCCCTTTGTGCGATGCTAGAATGAAAATTAATTTTCACTCCAGTCGTAAACAATTTATTGAAATTGATAACGATTGTCTGTTTGTTAGTTTCGACTTGCTACCACTTAAACCCACTGTAGATAAAACCTACAAAGTAAAATATTGTTTCAAACTAGAACAACCCGAGTTTCATGTAGAATTTTATACCAAAGGGGGAACTCATTTTGAGAATATTATTTCTTGTGATCTGATTTCGCGTTGTGTAGCTTTACACAACAGTTTAAGGATATTTGAATTTTACAAAACATGTTCTAGGTGCGTTAGATATGCATATTATTCGAAAAAATTTAATCTAATTTTGGGGCGGCAGGTGCAACCTATAATATTTGATTACGAAATTTATTGTTTACAACACACTTTGAATAACGAACACACTAATATTAGATCCTATCAGTTGATTAATAATATGTCTACCGGTAGAACACTACTAGGTTTTTGGAAAGAAGATGGATTGTCTGAGTCTTTTAATTACGCTCATCAACGTAATGTGCGTGGTACTTATATAAATCTTCCGTTGATTCCTTTTGTCTCTAAAGAAGAAACCACTAAGAGGCTTAATAATTTGATTATCTTCACCTAATAAGTTTGTATTTTACCATGCACCCCAATAAGTTGTTAAGATTCGCTAATATGTTCCATTCTTTGGCTACTTCGGAGGAATTGCCCGCCGATTCCAAGGAACTTAAGACAGTTTTATCTAACTTAGCAAAACTTGAAACCTATAATGCTCGTAAGCAGTATGCGGAGAAAAACCTCACGCACTTGAGTTCCGGTTCTTCGCGCATCGTCTACTTGACACCGGGTAAGACCATCGTTAAAGTAGCTAAAAACGATAAGGGCATCGCTCAGAACAAAGCCGAAGCTAACCCCGAGATGAAATCTAAATTTCTTAATGAGATTCTGGGACATGCCACTAATTATGCTTGGATAGAAACCTGTTATTTGGATAAGATTACCACCAAGCAGTTTGAAGAAATGACTGGCATCCCGTTTTCTGATTTTGATGAGGCAATTCGTTTTGGATTGAAAAACGTGTCGGATAATAAAGATTTAACTAAACCTAAGAATTTTGATAGAGTATCAGATTCAGAAGTATACAAAGAGATGAAAAGAGTTGGGGAACGTTTCAAGCTGATGCCGGGCGATATCGCCAGAATTTCCTCTTGGGGAACCAAAGATGATCGCCCGATTTTGATTGATGCTGGTTTAACTGCCCAAGTGTTTGCTGATTTTTATGAAGATGATTCTTCCAACAGTAGTAGTACGACCTGATGTTTGATAAATTTCGTTGCATTCAAGAAGCGTTCGATCATATTCCCAGATGCTTATTGTGTAATTACGGTATGGCAACTTTGGACAATTTAGATACCTCACCAACTTACGGTGCCGGGTTGTCATTTGAATATGATAGGTATGCTGAAGACCATGGTTATTCTACCATTACTTATACTCTGAGAGGGGCAGGGTATGCAGATATTTTTCGAATCAATACACAAACTAACCATGTTGAAAGAGAAATTAATATTGAAAATGATAACCAAACAGTAACCTCAAGTCTTGGTTATACCAGTGCGGGATCGCCACCGCCACTTTCGGGACATCGGTATTTGTCATTGACAGCTAAATGTAGGGCGTGCCAGAAATATGATTATACGCTGCAGCTTATTGTTGCTTTACAACCTGTAGCTATGAAAGAAATTATTCTCAACTCGGAGAGGGTAATTTTCCAGGCTGACCGTATGAGCGAGGCATGGGAATTGAAAAATATCTACACTACCAAGCTGACGGTATATTCTCGTTTTTCTCCACCCGTGATTGGCGCCAACGCTGTCCGCCAGATTACACAACAATTTCCTCTTCTCCCACTAGACCGAAATGATCCCACCAAAACTCTGAAACGTGTCAAAAATCTATTGATCTTCACTTAAGATATGTCAAATTTTTATTCAAATATTGCAGATTTTCTGGATTGCAGAAAGGTTTGTTTTTTCTGTGGCGAACCTTTGTGTTATCGCGTAACACAGTTTCTGGGTTCTTTTAACGAATTGCCTGTGGTCAGCGCCCCAATTAAAGATGATACGGTAGATTTTTCTTTTCAACATACTACTGCTATATTTGACTTACAAGTTAAAGCCAGGATAAACGTGAATACCAATGTCTTGACTTTTTCTGTCCCCGAGAATAGTGATACGCCTAGTATTGACAACATGTTAGCTAAAAATGTTTTCTTATCCCTATTTCCTCATGTGCAGCTATATTGTAAGTGTAAGTATAGTTACACGGTAGTGAGTGAGGCTTTCCAGGTAGTTGAACCAGAGTCTAAAAAATATGTGACTGAACTAGAGTCTACAGAATATGTGATCAAACCACTCGAGTTATTTTATGAGAGTTTTGTGATGGGTAGCTTATGGATACAAAATGATTACATATGGGAAAAAACTAACATTTATACACGTGATAATGAAGGTGCACTTCCTATTACCTATCCTCTTTTGGATTGGAATGCTATGGGGCAGAAAAAGTTGCTAACTAGAATTAAAACCCTAGTTGTTTGGAGTTAAAACAGCATCTCGGTTTGTCGGATTAGTGAGAACTTATGGATACACTGCAAACACTACAAGCCTGCCAGGAAAAACTGGTTGTCCTGGAAGGGATGATACCCCTTATCCAGTATCAAAAGCGTTTGTCAGAAATTGATGAACAGCTTAACGGTCCTGGTCTGTGGTCTGATCCTCGTGGGGCTGCTGCTATCATGAGAGAGCGCAGTAAGTTATCTGAACTGATCAAGATCATGACTCAGTTCAGAGATCAGATACAGTTTTATACTGAACTGGCGGAGATAGATGTTGCCGAAATAGAGAAGGAAGGCACTACTCTCTTTATATTACATTCTCAATTATCCGATTTAGAGTTTAAGCAGATGATGAAGGATCCGATAGATGATAGTGCTGCCATCCTTAGTATCAGTGCGGGAGCAGGCGGTTTAGAAGCTGCTAACTGGGTGAGTATGTTGCTACGCATGTATGTTCGTTATGCCGACGCTCGTGGCTACAAGACAGAAATATTGGATGAAAAACGTTCGGAAGAACATAGTTCTATTTGTATTGATTCGGTGTCTATTCGTATGGAAGGTCCTTACGCTTATGGTTTCCTTAAAGGCGAATCGGGCGTGCATCGCTTGATTCGCAACTCACCTTTCAATGCAGGTGATGCTCGACAAACTTCTTTTGCGGCAGTCGCAGTCACTCCTGATATTGAGGATACTATTGATATTAGGGTAGAAGAAAAAGATATTGAATTTACGGCTCAGACCGCTGGTGGTCCGGGTGGTCAGAATCAAAATAAAGTGGCTAGCGCTGTCAGACTCAAACATTTTCCTACCGGTATAGCTATCTTCGTGCGCACGGAGCGTGATCAGCATGCCAACCGTCGTACCGCTATGAAAATGTTAAAGGCTAAATTATACGAAATTGAAATGAAAAAGAAACAGGCTGAAAAAGAGAAACTGGTTTCTTCCTTTTCTGATGTCTCTTTCGGCTCGCAGATCCGCACGGTAACACTCACTCCGTATTTTTTAGTAAAAGATCATAGAACCAGGTACGAAAGCCATGACGCTAACGCCATATTAGATGGTGATATTCAAGAATTTATATTAGCATATTTGAGGCGGAATGCGAGCGAATGATGTTTTGCGTTTACAAAATAAAAAATTTAGTCAATGGCAAATTGTATATCGGTAAAACGTGTAATCCTGACGAAAGGTGGCACGATCACTTAACGGCTGCCAAATATAAAAAAGATTCGTGTCCTATCCACAGAGCTATTAATAAATATGGTGAGGATAATTTTGAATTTTCTATCATTGAAGAGTATGAATCGGACGAAAAAGCTTTGAGCGGGGAAGTATTTTGGATAGCTGAGCATAAAACCAATATTTCTAAATACGGAAACCAATTTGGTTACAATCTCACAGATGGTGGTGAAGGCGTGGCAGGACTTATTCATACAGAGGAGTCTAAAAGAAAAATGTCTGAAGCTGTAATGGGCGAAAAAAATCACAATTATGGAAAACCTAAAAGTGACGAGATTAAAAGGAAAATTTCCGATTCCAACAAAGGACAAAAGCGCACACCAGAAACTAAAGCAAAAATATCAGCAGTCCAACTTGGTAAAGAAATTTCGGAAAATACCAAGAGTAAAATGTCTGCTGCACATACTGGCAAACATGTAGGAGAAAATAATAACAGCGCTAAATTAACTGAAAATGATGTCAGAGAAATTAAAATATTGTTGTCGGGCGGAGTCAGTACCTGGGATATAGCTCTAAAATATAATGTCAAAGAAAGGGCTATCAGGAATATACGAGCCGGACGAAGTTGGAGCCATATTAAATAATGGAACACAAAAAATTCTTTGTCAAGGATTTTATCCATTACTGTAGTCCATGTTTCGTGTGCGGTTATACTATGACCTTCAAATTTGGATTTAACGGAAACGGTCAAGATGCCCTATTTCCCGATTGCACTTGGGCTAATACAGCTATGACTATCGTGACTGATAAATATACAGAAGTAGATTTAAGCATCCGATATCGTGCTAATCTCAAAATATATATTTACCACCGTAACAACAAATTAGTTACTTCAGATAACGTTAGCTTCTCAGACTATCTCGCTAAAAGAAAATTATTTCTCATTTGTTACTGTGTTGGCTGTGATTCTAGTATTTCTAGTAGAAATTTAGATTTTCAAACATTTAATGGTGTGGTCAGTCCCACCACCATTCGTTATGAAAATTTTCTTATCTCTCATAAAAACCGACGCTACCAATTAAGATCAGATTTCGATAAGCAAAAATCTATTGGTACGGTGCGTACCTACACCGCCCCCAATGTTTCGGGACCAGATTTGGTTTTTGAGATGAAACTACTACCCAAGTATAAGCTGGGAAACAAACAAAAATTGATCGATAAATTGAACACCTACGCACTTTTTTCATAACCTGGATTTAAAATGAACTTTCAAGAATTACTTGATTATCGTAAAATCTGTCTCATTCATGATTTGCCTATGGAAAGCTTAGTGTATACCGCAGACCTTCCTAAGGGTGGTAGGACTAAGATGAGTATCAAGACTTTGCCGGCAGGCGTCTTTCTACATTTGAGAGGTCAGGCACCCGACCAGGGAGCTGTCTTTCTGCATGATGGCACTTATCTCATCGATGATAGCCAAAAGGCTTTGAGGAAGATATTGGACAATACGGTTCACATTTTACGCCGATGTTCAGAATGCGCGAAAAGTAAAAATATTCCAGTCGAAATTGAAACGACTGCCACCACCATAAGTATGGTGCGAGAATCAATTCATTTCTATAATTTTTACTTATTTCCAGTAATTGACACTGAAGTAAGTCAGACATACATGATGGGTCCAGGTAGAGAAAATATTAGATACCTACGTAATGATAAATTTTATCACATGTCAGCTAGGATAGGAGGCGGCGAAGCGACTTTCAGATTGGGACGTTGCGCCGGCACTGATCTGCTAGAGCAACTATTGGATAGTTTGATGAACCTCAAAGTGCCTCAGTTTGATCCTATTAGAATTCAGAGCGTCGATGCTTTAGTCGAAAAAATTAAAATATATAACTTATTCAGCTGATGTGAATAATCTGATATATAGTATACGGAGGTTCTATGGAACACAAAATATACTATTTGTATAAAATCATTAACATGCTCGACAATAAAGTTTATATTGGACAGACAGTACGTCCCAAGGAACGTTGGTCACAGCACCGAGCCTATGCAAAATTAGAAAAACCAATTCAATACATACACCGAGCCATGGCTAGGCACGGAATTGATAATTTTTCTTATGACGTGATTGCGTCTTCCTGGACACAAAACGGTGCCGATGAAGCTGAAAAATTATTGATTGCACAATATGATAGTCGCAATTCGGAAAAGGGATATAATATTGCTCCCGGAGGCGATCCTGCCTGGAATAGAGGTCTTCCCAAAGAACGGCAACCCATGTATGGTAAGAAACAATCGGAGTTTCAAAAACAAAGGTGTGCTGAAATTCATACCGGACTAACTTTTAATCATACTGAAGAAACAAAATTGAAAATGTCTAAAACACGAACCGGTATGGTTAAAAACGATGAGTGGAAGAAAAAGATAGGAGAAGCCCACAAGGGTAAAAAGTACACTGACGAAACTAGACAAAAAATGTCTGCAGCGCATATAGGTAAAGAAGTTAGCCCAGAAACCAGAGAAAAAATGTCCGCGGCACACACCGGTAAACCTAAAAAACCTTTTACTAAAGAGCACAGATTGAATTTATCACTTGCTAATTTAGGAAAATCTTTAACAGAAGAGCACAAGAACAAAATTGCTAACACATTAACTGGCAAACTACGTGTGAAATTAACTGCGGAGCAGATATTAGAAATACAGCAAAGCGTCTTGAGTAGCAGAAAACTTGCTAATGTATATGGTGTCAGTGCTAATACCATTAGAAATATAAAAAATCGTAAGGTTAAATAATCAAATTTACTTTTTAGCTAATGAACATGGAAATACCTATTAATTGTCCTATCTGTAATCATCCGTTGCAAAATACCTTCAACGCCGCCACAAATGACGTAGTCTATAAAAATTGTCGTCTCCGTCCAGATCACATTTTTAGTTGTGCCGTCTTCTTAAACAACTTTAATGGACCCGGAACCGGAGATGTAGTGGATAGGGTGGCTTTTACATTGTCCATGTCGCCACTGCTCTCTGTGGAAATTCATCCTGAAGGTAAGTTTATGAGTGTTGATAGATCGGCGTCGGACAATAGAGCACTTCTAAATGATCCTGAAGAAGTGCCATTTTACGTGGAGCCCGACTTCTCCGATTATCCTAAATTATGTAACAAGATTAAGATTTATCTACTTTTTAGTTAAAATGAACGTACCTATTAATTGTCCCATCTGTGGTGACCCACTGACTAATACATTCAACCAATACAACAGCGTAATTATGTACAAAAATTGTCGTCTCCGCGCAGATCATATTTTCAGTTGCATGGTGGATTTAAATCATCCTGTGTTCAAAAAGGACATATTGTCAAGAGTAGCGTTCACCCTGTCGATGTCGCCTTTACTATCTGTCGGGCTGTTCCTAAACAATAAGTATATGAGTATTGGAAAATCAGCGCCAGATGAACTAGCAGCCATAGTAGACCCCCAAAGACTGCCGTTTTATTTTGAGCCTGACTTTTCCGATTATCCTAAACTGTGTAACAAGATTAAAATTTACCTTTTGTTCTCCTAAAAAGAAAATCGGCTCAAACTCCGCAGAATTCAAGCCGATAAGAAATGACTGTTAACTTTATTTAACGCTTCAATAGGGTGGATAGCTTCTTCATTCTATTCTTGGCAGAAGTACGACGCTCCAGCTGTTGAGTAGTATATTCTTCAATAGTTTCAGCATCTTGAGCCATACCCTCTTCAAGTTGGTCAGCTAGCTCGTTTGCCATTTTTTCGAATTGATCAATTTTCTCAAACAAGTCCATGGGTCACCCATTCTCTGCGTAGGTAAAAGAACTAAAAGATATGCGTTGATATTACTACATTTTCCAGACGTTATATATTTCTGTATGGACGACTCCCTAACTTGTCCCATGTGTGGCAACAAGCTGACCAACCTTCGCCTTAATGATCGATATCTGGCTATGCTGGATAAAAAGTCTAACTACATCGATAGAAACTGTTCTAGCGGCATTAGTCACAGTTTTAACCATATCGTCGATGAAATGACCGGCAAGGTAGATTGGATCAAGCTTTCCTACGAACCCGGCAAGAGGTGGATAGAAATTAACTATGTTACTCATAAGTCTCGTATTGTGTGTTTGAAAGATGGAGTGCCGGAGTACATCGATATCGATAAACGGTTGGAGCCGGACTTTCCCGCCTTGACGAGACTTCGAGAAAAAATCAGCATTTTCGTGCTGTTCTCATGAACTGTCCTTTCTGTCACCAAGAGTTGGCGCCCCGGGAGGGTAACCAAAGATGCGATAAATGGGAATGTTGGTATCATACTATGCCTCGCTATATTCGTTACCATAATAGTTTAGGGATGCTAATAGTAGAGAAGATTGTTCTCACCGATACGATTTATGTGGTTATTGACCACGTTGAAAATACCACTACCATTTCCAAATTAGATGTAGTAGTAATTAGCGATCATGTCAAGCTGTCCCGCGCCCTCAAGCTGGATTTGGAAAAATATCAAGCGGTGGTTGACAAGATAAAAACCCTGCTTATTTTAAGTTAATATGGAAACACCGGCACGCCAAGTTATTTGTCGATTTTGTCAGCACCCAACTCCTCATTCTCCGCTGGAAGAAATGGATAGAATGGGAGTGGATGTATATTGGTGCGAAACCTGTCACGCCGAGTATTTATATTTTAAGGATTCCAATTACTGTAATAGTTGCTCTTTGTATACTCAGTTAAACGATAAGCATTATCGCTGGACTACTTCCGCCACCGGCTATGCTTTTCTGTGGTATATTAGAGAGCTGGGTATTCCTGGCAAACTGGTCAATAGAGACATGAACGTTTTATTCAGTTTGAGTGCGGGAGATAACCAACCAGACATCACGCCCGACAATGTGGCTCGGAAGATTAAAACTATGTTAATATTTCTATGATCCCTCGACCTAAAAGTTTTAATATCAAAAACTGTCCCATCTGCAATTGTCTACTTAACGTGCAGTATGTAAATGGACACACAGTATTGTATAAATGTCCTACTACCTACACTAGCATGGTGGCGAACCTACCACATTACGTCATTCAGGTAATGGATGGGAAGATTGAGCAACGTTCTATTATTCCGCCCTATACACTCACTAGTGAGGTAGGTTCGGGTAGAACCTCTATCTACAATACCGAACATAAAGGTGAAGGTAATGGTTTTATTATGAACGTTCCCACCATATTACCTACCAACGACCCGGAAAAACTAGCTCAACGTATCAAGACCTTGATCCTGTTCTCTTAATCATATCTGGGCATTATATTATGCAATGCCCCTTTTGTCAGCAAGAAATGAAATCAATCGATAATGGTCAAGCACCCAGATTGGTAATGATTTGGATTTGTAAGTCTTGCATAAATGAAGTTCGTGTAATAGCAGAGAAAAATGTAGATACAGAAGTGTGGACGACTAATCATATGGCTATCTTCGTTGAGCATCGTGAGATAGAATATTGTTTGCACTGGGATTATGTTAACAAATGGTTTGATATCAGAGATACCGCCAAGTCCAGTGGACAGGATAGTTATATTTTTCGAACCACCGTCATGCCCAGCAAAATTACTCCCGATAATGCATTAGAAAAGTTAAAAACCTATTTGGTATTCTTATGAAGAGTAAATGTTATTTTTGTCAGCAAGAGATGGAAATCAATAAATTGTCCGACGGCTTATGTCATGGCGTCTGCCCTGACTGTCCAGAAATAGCGCGCACTATTTTTGATTTAGCACCCGACATGAAAACTTTAAGAGTGTGGTGCGCAATTATCTCGTTCAAAGATAACGATAAGGAGTATGAAGCTGTCTATTGCCCACCGTCCGACTTTTACCTTAATGAGATTAAATATGCTGAGGCGGATAACTTCAATATAGCACCACGTGTTCGAGTGATGCAGCTAACTTTCTGTCCCAAAAACATCACGCCTCACAATATTAAGCAGAAGTTTCCCACCCTGAAAGTTTGGTCATGAAGCCACTAACCCACTGTCCATATTGTAAAGCTCCTTTGATCAAGAAAACTATTCCAGAAGAATTTAACCCCTTTAAGTATGAGAATTGTAACAAGCGTTGTACGGTAGATTATTTTCAATACTACACTCAATCTTATGATGAACCGGAGTTGTATTACATTACCTTCTATACTCCCAAAGATCTATTCCACATCTATACTTACTTTAAACCTTCTTTCAGTATCAAAGCAGGCACCACTAACATCTACTCTAATGCGATTACAGAGAAGCATGGTACCTCACTGCCCGTTTTTACTTTCCAAGACTTTAAATATGATTTAAATAATTTAGAAAAATTGGAAGAGAAACTCAACATTTGGATGCTATTCTCATGAAGTGCCCTATCTGTCATGGAGAGTTGGATCCAGTTTACGGCGATACCTATCCCGGAGATACTAGAAGATTTAAGCAAAACGAACCTCTGCCTAAACCTATCGGTTATAACTGCCCCACTCAAACCGACTTGCCAGCCGGTGCCCAAACCCCTCACTACACTATAAGGGGACTCAATGAAATAGTGACCATATTCCCCTATCGAGTTAGCACCTGGCATATCATCTCACCGCCCCACCAGATATTGATATCACCGTGACGCATATCAACTTTCCATTCTTCAATGAAATGAGAATGCGTCATAAACTCAAACTATATTTGCCTTTCCTATGAATTGCTTCTTTTGTCAAAATGAATGCCGAAAGGAGAACGATGAAGGACGGTGGTCCTGCAGTCATCATGCCGTTACAGTACATTTGAGGCGCTACGATTATCATGAAGGTGATGGTCTGCCAGATTTTCTATACTTCACTCATGACCACAAGGATAAAGAATATACCGTCTGGTTTATTTTTCGCCCTTATGATTCGGGATCTTATAAAGAACCTAATTATGTTTCCTGTCATATCGATTACTATCCCCACAATTTTAATGCAGATGGGCGCCTGATTCAGTTCGATTTCATTCCCAATTTAACCCCGGATAACTTCTTGCAAAAACTTCCTACCATTTTAGTCTTCCTATGAACTGCCCTTACTGCCAACAACCCTTTATAGATGCTTCATATTTAATAAAGAAAATTAATATTATTTATGGATCATCTTCAATAAATGATTTACAAGACTATCAATTATTACAGTGCGATAATCATCAATCAGTAGTATTTAGAAAGTCCATTAATCTTGATACTAATTTGGAAGTCTATCGCTTATTTATGGTATTCCACAAACAAATGTGGTATGGTATTATGATTGTTGGTAAATCAGATGCCTTTGAGATTAGAAAATATTCTCAAGATATCAATGATCCTAACATATTCACTCAGCACGAATTTGTAGCTGGTTTTCCAACCTCCGCCTCTGCCATCACCGCCAACAATGTTCTATCTAAACTACAAACTATCCTAACCTT